>OGCI01001032.1_pt1 | contig 26053 bp, 22 predicted proteins | sample 1570021 | NCBI WGS metagenome assembly OGCI01 (sample SAMN06264664, study PRJEB24512) | hot springs metagenome | isolation source: Hot spring water | place: South Africa: Tshipise | collected 2015-06-21 | reverse complement strand
ATCTGCGCCAGCGCCGGCGGCCCGTTCAACAACTATGCCATCATTCAAGGCGTGGACAAGATCATCCCGGTGGACGTATATGTGCCTGGCTGTCCTCCGCGCCCCGAGGCATTGCTATACGCGATCACTTTGCTACAGCAGAAGGTGCAACGAGAGAAATTCAGAGATCGGGCGTATAGTAGAGAAGGAAACAAGTAGACAAGGAAACAAGGTAGACAAGGAAACAAGCAGACAAAACATATCCTCCTCCTTTCCTTATCCACTTATCTATTTATCTACTTGTCTACTTGTCTACTTGCTTACTCGTCTCCTTTTGCACGGGAACAGAGCATGGCACAAACCAATCCCATCATTGAGAAGCTCCGGGCGCGGTTCGGCAACGCGATCCAGGCCGTGGATGAGTTTCGCGGGGAGACTACGTTCACTCTGGCGCCAAAGGATGTCGTGCCGGTCGCTGGCTTTTTGCGCGATGACCCCGAGCTGCATTTCGATCATCTCGAAGACGTCACCTCTGTGGACCGCAGCCGCTATCCGGGCCTGGAAAATGCCCCGCGCTTCGCAGTGGTTTATCAGTTCATCTCTACCCGCAGCGGCGAGCGCATCCGGCTGAAGGCGCCCGTGCCCGGCGACAACCCGGTTGTGCCCACGATCACCGGTCTCTGGCCTGGCGCCAACTGGCCAGAACGTGAAATCTACGATCTGATGGGCATCAAGTTCGAAGGGCATCCCGATCTGCGCCGCATTCTGTTGCCGCACAACTGGCCCAATCATCCGCTGCGCAAAGAGATGCCACGCGGCGGCGAGCCGGTGCCCTTTTCGATGACCTGGGAGGATGAAGAATTTCGTTCGTTCGGCACCCAGATCATCGAGCCCAAGGCCGTCCAGACCGTGCCGCCCAAACAGGCCGATACCAACCGCCACATGATCCTGAACATGGGGCCGCAGCACCCCTCCACGCACGGCGTCCTGCGCGTGATCGTCGAGCTGGACGGCGAGCGGGTCGTGGCCGCCTACCCCGACATCGGCTATCTGCACTCCGGATTCGAAAAGCAGGCCGAGAGCATCCGCTACAAAGATTTCATCATCTACACCGACCGCTCCGACTATGTCTCGTCCATGTGCACCAACCTGGGCTACTCGCTGGCGGTCGAAAAGCTGATGGGCGTCGAGATCCCGCCGCGCGCCCAGGTGATCCGGGTCATCATGGCCGAGTTGCAGCGTCTGGCGTCGCATCTGCTCTGGCTGGGCACCAGCGTCATGGACGCGGCGGGCGTCAGCCATGCCCTGCTGATGTACTGCTTCCGCGAGCGCGAGCAGATCCTCGACATCCTGGAGCTGGTCAGCGGCGCACGGTTGACCACCTCGTACATCCGGCCGGGCGGCCTCTGGCACGACGTGCCGCCGAGCTTCGTCGAGCGCGTGCAGGATGTCCTGCGTACCTTCCCGAAGCGCATCGCTGAGTACGAGCGGATGGTCACCGACAATCCGGTGTGGAAGCGGCGCACGATGGGCATCGGCAAGCTGACCCAGGCGCAGGCGCAGGCCATGTGCTGCACCGGCCCCATGCTGCGAGCGACCGGACTGGCACTCGATTATCGCAAGCTGCGGCCCTACAGCGGCTACGAGAACTATGATTTCAAAGTGCCGACCGCGACCGAAGGTGACCTGTACGCCCGCTATCTGTGCCGCGTTGAAGAGATGAAGCAGAGCCTGCGCATCATTGACCAGGCGCTGAAAAACCTGCCCGATGGCCCGGTGTGGACGGCCGACCGCAAGATGGCGTTGCCGCCCCGGCAAGAGCTCGACACCAGCATGGAAGCGGTGATCCACCACTTCAAGCTGAACACCGAGGGCTTCACTCCGCCGAAAGGCGAGATCTTCGACTGCGTCGAAAACCCGCGCGGCCAGATGGGCTTCTACATCGTCAGCGACGGCACGGCCCATCCCTATCGGCTGCACATGCGCACGCCGTCCTTCGTCAACTTGCAATCCACCGACCTCATGGCCCGCGGCGGCTTCATCGCCGACCTGGTGCTGGTGATCGGCTCTATTGACATCGTATTGGGAGATGTGGATCGGTAGGAGGAATGAGTGCTCTCCGATAACGCTAAAGCCGAAATCCGAGCCCTGCAGGCTCGTTATCCCATGCCTCGCTCCGCCCTCGGCCCGGCGCTGTACGTCGCGCAGCGCGAGGCAGGTTGGCTGCCCGCCGACGTGCTGGCAGAGGTCGCTGCGCTCTTCGGCCTAGACGCGACCGAGGTCGGCGAGTTTGCCAGCTTCTACCACATGTACAACACGCACCGCGAGCCCGGCCAGTATCACATCGAGATCTGCGACAACGTGCCGTGCATGTTGGGCGGCGCGGTGAAGCTGGGCGATCTACTGCGGGAGCGACTGGGCATAGAGTTCGGACAGACCACGCCCGACGGCAAATTCTCGCTGGGCCGCGTCGAATGCCTGGGCGCGTGCGCCACCGCGCCGATGTTCATGTGCACCGAAAAATTCACGGGCAGAATCCGCTATTTCGAGGAGCTCCACACGCCCGAAAAACTGGACGAGGCGCTGGCGTTGATCGCCTCGGGCCACGGCTTCGACACCTGCGAGCGTTGGCCGCTCGGCCCATTCCGCCACGGCGGCCGGCCCGACACGAATTTCCTGCTGGCCCGCGTGGACAAGCCCGACTCGCACCGCATCGAAACCTACATCGCCGACGGCGGCTACGAGACGGCGCGTCGCGTCATCACAGGCGCAGGGACGACCCCGCCGCGGTCGCCCCAGCAGGTGATTGACGAGGTCAAAGCCGCAGTCGTGCGCGGTCGCGGCGGCGCGGGCTTTCCGGCCGGCCAGAAGTGGAGCTTCCTGCCCGCGGGCAAATACCCGCGCTACCTGGTGGTCAACGCCGACGAATCGGAGCCCGGCACCTTCAAAGACCGCATGATCATGGAATACGACCCCCATCAGCTGATCGAGGGGATCATCCTGACGTCCTATGCCATCGAAGCCGAGCGCGCGTTCATCTACGTGCGCGGGGAATACTACTTCGCGGCGCAGCGGCTGGAGGGCGCCATCGCCGAGGCCGAAGCCAAAGGCTTCCTGGGCGACAACATCTTCGGCAGCGGCAAAAAGCTAAAGGTCATCGTCCATCGGGGCGCGGGCGCTTATGAATGCGGCGAAGAGACCGCACTGCTGACCTCGCTCGAGGGCTACCGCGGCCACCCGCGGCTCAAGCCGCCCTTCCCGGCCGTCGAGGGTCTCTACGGCAAGCCGACCATCGTCAACAACGTCGAGACCATCTCCAACGTGCCCCACATCCTGCGCCACGGCGCGGACTGGTACAAACAGTGGGGCACGCCGCAGAGCACCGGCTTCCGCCTCTTCTGCCTCAGCGGCCAGGTGAAACGGCCCGGTCTCTACGAGCTGCCGCACGGCACCACCCTGCGTGAGCTGATCTACGAGTACGGCGGCGGCCCGACCGATGATTCCGGCGGGCTGAAGGCCGTGATTCCCGGCGGCCTTTCGGTGCAGTTCATCACGGCCGACCAGCTCGATATCCCGCTGGACTACGAAAACCTGGCCAAAGCCGGCTCGGCGCTCGGTTCGGCCGGCGTGATCGTCATCGGCGCCGACCAGAGCATGATCGAAATCGCGCGGCGCACCGTAGCGTTCTACCGCGAGGAGAGCTGCGGCAAATGCACCCCGTGTCGCGAGGGCGTTCCCTGGCTGGAAGCAATCCTGGAACGCATCGAACGGGGCGAAGGTCGCGTCGAAGACATCGCGCTCATGCTCTATCTGGCCGACATGATCGGCGGCAAGAGCTTCTGCCCGTTCGGCTATGCCGCGATCTGGGGCCTGCAGAGCAACCTGGCAAAATTCCGTGGCGAATTCGACGCGGCCATCGCCGCGGCCAGAGAACGGCCGGTCATCCCGATCCGACCGATCTATCGGCCCGACGCCGGCGCGGCCTCGGGCGTAACGGAGCCAAGCCTGCCGCTGGAAGAAAAGTACAACGCGCCGACGCATCGGCGGTGAGATCGCGGGAACATTGACAAACCACCTCATTTGTCTTACAATTGAAGTAAGACAATCATGGAGGTGCGAAATGCAAACGGTAACACTTTCTTCCAAAGGTCAGATCGTGTTGCCCCAGAGCATTCGACGAATGTTAGATTTGCACGAAGGAGATAAACTGGAGGTCTCCCTGAAAGACGAGACGGTTTTGCTGACTCCGGTGCGCGCAGAACGGGCGGTGGTCGGCTGGCAACGGTGGCGCGGCGAGCTGGCCGGCACCGATGCCCTGGCAGAGCATCTGGCGGAGCATGCAGCAGAGGTCGAGGGTGAGCGTTTGTCTTGATGCTTTTGCTTTGATGGCCTGGCTCCAGAATGAACCCGGCGCCAACCAGGTTGAAAGCTACTTGCAGCAAGCCCAGGTTCAGGGTGAGCAAAAGTGCTTCGTCTCGCTCATCAACTTGGGCGAAGTCTACTACCAACTCTATCGCAAGAGGGGTGCAGACAGAGCAGATCGTTTCTGGAATGATGCCTTGCGGGGCGTAATTCCGCTCTCGGTAGTGGAAGTCACGCGGAAGCGCGTGCTTGAGTCCAGTCGGCTCAAAGCACGTTACCCGATCGCAATCGGAGACGCGTTTGCCGCCCAATTGGCACTGGAAATGCGGGTGCCATTGCTCACCGGCGATCCAGAGCTCGAGATCTTCGCCGCATCAGAGCCGTCCTTCCAGGTCGTTTGGCTGCCAAAGAGAGCAGGGTAGTGTTGCCCTGTGCTTCGCCATTTGCTGATTTGTCCAGTTGAGGATCTTTATGCCCGATCAGGTCACCCTGACCATTGATGACGTCAAAGTTACCGTGCCTGCGGGGACGCTGGTGGTAGATGCGGCCAAAGCGGCCGGCATTGACATCCCGGTCTTCTGCTCGCACCCCAAACTCGACCCGCTCGGCGCATGTCGCATGTGTCTGGTCGAGTTCGTCGGCTCGCGCGGCAGCCGATTGGACACCGCCTGCACCGTGCGCGTGGCCGAAGGCATGGCTGTGCGCACGAACACCGAGCAGGTGAAGGCCGTGCGTGAGGCCAACCTGGGCTTCATCCTGATCAACCACCCGCTCGACTGTCCGATCTGCGACAAAGGCGGCGAGTGCCCCCTGCAGGATCAGACGATGGCGTACGGCCCCGGCGTCAGCCAGTTCGTCGAGCCGAAGCGCCACAAGAACAAGCGTTATCCCATCAGCGACCTGATCCTGCTCGACCAGGAGCGCTGTATCCTCTGCTGGCGCTGCATCCGCTACCTGGAGGAGTGGGAGGACAAGCCACAACTCGGCCTCTTCGAGCGCGGCGGCGAGACGATGATTGACACCTTCCCCGGCCAGCCTGTAGATGCCAAGACCTCGGGCAGCATCATTGACATCTGCCCGGTCGGCGCGCTGACCAACCGCGTGGCCCGTTTCCGCTACCGGCCGTGGGAGCTCAAGAAAACGCCATCGGTTTGCAACCACTGCCCGGTCGGCTGCAACCTGCGGCTGGACGAGCGCGTGCATGCGCTGCGGCGCATCGTCGCGCGCGAGAACATGGCCGTCAACGACGAATGGATCTGCGACAAGGGCCGCTTTGTCCACCAGTTCGTGGATCACCCAGAACGGCTGAAGAAGCCGCTGGTGCGCGACGCGCAAAGGGGCACGCTGCGCGAAGCCACGTGGGACGAGGCACTGGACCGCGTCGTCGAGAAACTCGGCGCGCTGGTCGAGGCGAATGGGCCGAACACGGTCGGCGGCATCGCCTCTCCGCGCGTCAGCAATGAAGCCGCCTATCTGTTCCAGAAGTTTTTCCGCGCGCTCGTCGGCACGAACAACGTGGACTTCGCGGGCGGCTCGGCCGTGCGCGCCTGGCCGACCGGCCTCTCGGCCATTACGGACATCGCCAGGAGCGACCTGATCGTGCTCGTCGGCTTCGACCCGAGCGAGGCCGCGCCGCTGCTGGCCGTGCACATCAAGCGGGTGGTGCTGCGCAAGGGCGCGAAGCTGCTGATCATCCATCCGCGGCGCATCGAGCTGGCGAAATATCCCGGCGCGTATCTGCCCGTGTTGCCCGGCAACGAAGCGGCGCTGTTGGGTGAACTGGCGGCGGCGGTACAGGCGAGCAAGGGGGTCAGAGGGCAGGAGGCGCGAGGAAAGCAAGCTGCTCGCAATCCGCAGTCCCCGGGCCCCGGACCCCAATACCCCGATGTCGTCGCGCTGCTTGCCGCGGCCAAATCGCCGCTTTTCATCTACGGGCCGGACGTGGCCAGGGGAGAGCGAGGTCGGGCGACCGTGGCCGCGCTCCTGAACCTGGCGACTGCGCTCGGCCAGGGCGACAAGCTGGCGTACATCGGCGCCGGAGCCAACGAACAGGGCGTGCGCGATATGGGCCTGCTGCCCGACACATTGCCCGGCTACGCCCCTGTGAGCGACGCCGCGGTGCGCGAACGCCTGGGCAAGCTGTGGGGCCTCCAGCCACCGGCCGAGGCAGGCCAGACTTGCGCCCGGATGATCGGTGGCGGCGTGAAGGGGCTGTTCGTCATGGGCGACAATCTGGCAGCCTTGCCTGCGGTGGCCGAGGCGCTGCGCAAGCTCGATTTCCTGGTCGTGCAAGATCTTTTCCTGACCGAGACCGCGCAGTTGGCCGACGTGGTGTTGCCTGCGTGCAGCTTCGCCGAGGCCGACGGCACGTACACCAACCTGGAGCGCCGCGTCCAGCGCGGCCCGCAGGGCATCCGCGCCGTGGGCGAGAGCAAAGCCGACTGGGCGATCCTGACCGCGCTGGCCGAGAAGTGGCTGGCTGCCGAGGGGAGGGGTGATCGCTCCGGGGTCGCCCCCGCCGCGGCCCCAGAGCTGCCCGATTGGAAGCGCAAAAAACGAAAAGCGAAGACCGGCCCTGCGGCCAAGCCGTGGAACTATCCCACCGCGCAATCGGTGCTGGAAGAGATCGGCAAGGCAGTACCCTTCTATGCGACGATGCGCTGGGAGGCGTTGGGCGAGGGCGGCTTGCAGTGGTCGGCGAGGGATTTGAGAGTCGGAGTTCGGGATTCGGGATTGAGCAATACCCAATCCCCAACATCCAATCCCCGGCCCGGAGAGTTCCTCCTGGTCAGCAGCCCGCTGTTCTGGGACGCAAGCCTCTTCATGCAGTATGCGGCCGACCAGGTGCGCCAGTTGATCCCCGCGCCGTTCGTCGCGCTCAACCCGGCCGATCTGGCCACAGCGAAACTGGCCGAGGGCAGCCAGATGACCCTCACTTCGCCGCACGGCAGCGTAATCTTAACCCTGAAAGCCGACGCGTCGGTGCAGCCTGGCACGGTCTGGATTCCCGCAACCCTGCCCGGCCTGCCCGCGGAGACGCTCGGCGGCGGCCGCGGCGAACCTATCAGTGTAGTAGTGCGGTAGGAGCTAGACCTTGTCTACTTGTGCCCTTGTCTACCTGCCCGCCGCCCAAAACCAACGGGATTCGGTGCTATGGACTGGATCAACCTGATTCTCATCCCGGCGATCAAATCGGTCGTGCTGGTCGTCGTCCTGCTGACCGGCTTTGCGTATCTGACCTGGTTCGAACGGAAGCTGATCGGCCGCTTTCAGCAGCGCATCGGGCCGAACCGCGCGTGGAAGTTCGGGCTGGGCCACCCCATCGCGGACGCGCTCAAGATGATCTTCAAAGAGGAGATCGTCCCCAGCTACACGGACAAGGTGCTCTTCGTGCTCGGCCCGGCGCTGGCGATCGCGCCTGCCCTGCTGATTTTCGCAGTGATCCCTGTCGGGCCGACGCTCAACCTGTTCGGCAAGGAGATCCCGCTGGTGGTGGCCGATGTCAACATCGGGGTGCTGTGGGTGCTGGCCGTGGCCGGTTTGGGCACCTACGGCATCGTCCTGGGCGGCTGGGCCAGCAACAACAAGTATTCGCTGCTCGGCGCGCTGCGCACCAGCAGCCAGATGCTCTCCTATGAACTGCCGATGGGCATTTTGCTGATCGCGGTGCTGCTGGTTTACGGCACACTCAACCTGAATCAGATCGTCACGCCGCTGACGCCGATCCCGTGGTATCTGCGGGTCTGGATATTGCTGGCGTTCCCGTTCTATTTCATCACCATGCTGGCCGAGACCGGCCGCAAGCCGTTCGACTTTCCGGAGACCGAGAACGAGCTGGTGGCCGGCTTCCAGACCGAGTACGGCAGCATCAAGTTCGCGCTTTACTACATGACCGAGTATCTGCATATCCTGGGCGCCAGCGGCCTGGCGGTGACGCTCTTCTTCGGCGGCTGGCGCGGCCCGTTCGTAGATCAGTTCCCAATCCTGGGGCTGTTCTATTTCGCCGCGAAGGTGCTGGCGATGGTCTTCCTGTTCATCTGGGCTTCTGCCAGCGTGCCGCGGCCGCGCTATGACCAGCTGTTGCGCTTCTGCTGGACTTTCCTCTTCCCGATCTCGCTGGTGTATATGGCGGTGACGGCGGTGCTGGTGGTGGTGATGTAATGAGGAGACAGGTAGACAGGTAGACAGGTAAATGGGTGGATAAGTGGGCGGGGGAATTGGAGGAAGTACGCAATACGCAGCACGGAGTTGTTGCATGGCGAATGTGAGCACGGTATTCAGAGAAATCGGCGCGGTGGTACAGGCAATGGGCGTGACGTTGCGCGCCCTGTTGGCCGGGCCGTTGACGGTGCAATACCCGGAACAGCCGATCGCGGTCTATCCGCGTTTTCGCGCGCGGCACGAGCTGCGGCGCTATGAGAACGGCCTGGAGCGATGCATCGGCTGCATGTTGTGTGAGGCGGCCTGTCCTACCGGCGCCATCCACGTCGAGGCCGCCGAGAACGACCCGGCGCATCCGGTCAGCCCAGGCGAACGGTACGCCAAAGTCTACGAAGTCAACCTGATGCGCTGTGTCTTCTGCGGCGACTGCGAGACGGCCTGTCCGGTCGAGGCCATCGTCCTGGGCCATGACTTCGAGCTGGCCGTGTATGATCGGGACGGCTTCTTGCTGACCAAAGAACAGCTGCTGAATCCGAAGGTCCCGAATGTGGTGGTGAGAGCGGAATGAGCAGGCGAGGCGTGAAGCGTGACACGTGAAAAGCGACGGGTTTCCCGCTTCACATCACGCCTCACGCCTCACGACATCACGTGAGGCGCCCATGTTTCTGTTTATTGTCTTTGCCTTAATCGCTATCGTCGCCGGCCTGGGCGTGATCCTGAGCCGCAAGCCGGTGTACAGTGCCCTGTTCCTGCTGCTGAATTTCGCAACGCTGGCGGCGATGTATATTATGCTCCAAGCACAGTTCCTGGCCGCAGTGCAGATCATCGTCTACGCAGGCGCGATTGTCGTCCTGTTCCTGTTTGTGGTCATGTTGATCGGCGGTGGGGAGTTGAACGCAGTAGACAGGGAAACAAGCAGACAAGGAGACAAGGCGAATATCGCCTCTCAGCGTTCTTCAATCCAATTGGGGTGGCCACGGCTTACGGCGTTGGTGCTGGCCGTGCTGCTCCTGGCCGGAGTGGGGTATGGGGTGATCACCGGCCAGTTGCATCAGCCGACGGGCACAGCAGCAGCATTCGGACAAGGCAGCGTCGAGGCCGTCGCTGCGACGCTCTACACCGACTACCTGCTGCCGTTCGAGATGACGTCGGTGCTGCTGCTGGTGGGCATGGTGGGCGCGGTGGTGCTGGCTCGTAACGAGTGAAACCGTGATCTGTGATGCGTGCTACGTGATGAATGACGGACAGCGGTTAACCCTCCCACAGCACGTTGCACGCAGCACGCCAGACGAGAGAGCAAAATGGTTCCAATTTCCTATTATTTGATTCTCAGCGCCATCCTTTTCACCGTCGGCGTTGTTGGCGTATTGATTCGACGCAATGTGCTGATCATCTTCATGTCGGTGGAGATGATGCTCAACGCGGTCAACCTGACCTTTGCCGCGCTGGCATTGCATTTCCTGAGCTTGAACGGCCAGATCTTCGTGCTGATGGCGATGGTCGTCGCTGCGGCCGAGGTGGCGGTAGGGCTGGCGATCGTGATGACGGTGGTGCGGCACAAGGATACGACGAATATCGAGGATGTGAATCTGCTGAAGGGGTAATTCATGCTTGATTACGCCTGGCTAATGCTCTTATTCCCCGCCCTGGGGACCCTCATCATCGCCTTCTTCGGCCGGCGCCTGGGCAAGGGCGTCATCTCGTGGCTGGCACCTGGCACGGTGCTGCTGAGCTTTGCAGTGGCCGTGAGCCAGTTTGCCACGCTGCTGGGCCTGCCCGCCGAGGAGCGCCACCACGAAGTCGTGCTGTGGCAATGGATGACAGCCGGCTCTTTCTCGGTTGATCTGGCACTGCTGATTGACCAGCTTTCGGTCACGATGGCGCTCGTGGTCACCGGCGTCGGCTTCCTCATCCACGTCTACTCGGTCGGCTATATGCACGACGACCCGCGCTACAGCCGCTTCTTCGCCTACATGAACTTCTTCATCCTGATGATGCTGACGCTGGTGCTGGCGAACAATTATCTCCTGCTCTACGTTGGCTGGGAGGGGGTAGGCCTGGCGTCGTATCTGTTGATCGGTTTCTGGTTCGAGAAGCCGTCGGCCGCGGACGCAGGGAAGAAGGCATTCATCGTCAACCGCGTCGGCGACTTCGGGCTGGCGCTGGCGATCATGTTCATCTGGAGCACGGTGGGATCGCTGCGCTTCGCCGATGTCTTCGCCAATGCCGACGTGCTGGTCGCCGCCGGGGTGATCGGGACCGTGACCATGCTCATGCTGCTGGCCGCCACGGGCAAGAGCGCGCAGCTGCCGCTCTACGTCTGGTTGCCGGACGCCATGGAGGGCCCCACGCCCGTCTCCGCGTTGATCCATGCCGCCACCATGGTCACCGCGGGCGTCTACATGACCGCGCGCTCGGCGGCACTCTTCGATCTGGCGCCGACCAGTGCGATGTGGGTGGCAGGCATCGGCGCGGCGACCGCGCTCTACGCGGCCACCATCGCGCTGGCGCAGACCGATCTGAAGCGCATCCTGGCCTATTCCACCATCTCGCAGCTCGGCTACATGTTCCTGGCCGTGGGTGTCGGAGCGTATGCGTCGGGCATTTTCCATCTCGCGACGCACGCGTTCTTCAAGGCGCTCCTGTTCCTGGCCGCGGGCAGCGTGATGCACGCGCTGCACGGCGAGCTGAACATCAACAAGATGGGCAATCTGCGCGCAAAGCTGCCGACGACTTATTGGACGTACCTGATCGGCGCGGCCGCGCTGGCCGGCATTCCGCTGCTCTCCGGCTTCTTCAGCAAGGACGAGATCCTCTGGTACGCGTGGCAGAAGTCACCGGTGCTCTGGGCGGTGGGGCTGGTCACGGCCGGCCTGACCGCGATCTATGCATTTCGTTCGGTCTTCGTGCCGTTCTGGGGCCAGCCACGCGATCAGAAGCTATTCCATCACGCGCATGAATCGCCGCCGGCGATGACCGTGCCGCTGATCGTGCTGGCCGTCGGTGCGGTGCTGGCCGGCTACATCGGCATCCCCCATCTGTCGCTGATCGAGGGCTGGCTGGAACCGGTCTTCCATGCGGGCGGGGCGGCGGCTGAGGGCGCCAAAGCCGCGTATCCGGCCGCCTGGGTCGAATGGGTGCTGCTGGCCGTGTCAGCGTTGGTGGCGCTGGCCGGCGCATATTTCGCCTACACCGCCTATGTCGTGAAGACCAGCATCCCGAAACAGGTGCGCGATTCGCTCGGCTGGTTTGCCAGGCTGGTCGAGAACAAATACTACGTGGATGAGCTCTACGACAAAGTCATCGTCAACCCGCTGCGTGACCTGGCAAACTGGTTCGCCGGGACGGTGGACAAGGCCGGCCTCGACGGCGCGGTGAACGGCATCGCGGGCATCGCCGGCTGGCTCGGCGGCCAGGCGCGGCGTCTGCAGACGGGGCTGGTGGGGCTGTACGCGCTCTCGATTTTGTTCGGCGCGGTTGCGCTAGTGGCGTGGCTGGTAATAAGATAACGTTCGAAATACGCGATGGATCCGTTACAGCGTATGCGGCAAGCGATTCGCGAACAACGATATCGCATCAGCGAACACGCCAACGACGAAATGTCCGACGACGATCTGATCGCAGCAGACATCGAGAGCATCATCCTTACGGGAAGAATAACCCGAACGTTTACTCACGATCCGCGCGGCACGCGGTACGAAGTGTTTGGCACGGCACTTGACGGTCGGCGAGCCTATGTGGTGTGCAGGCTTCTCTTGTCGGGCGTGCTGTTGACCATCACGGTGTACGCTGAAGGCTGAGAAGAGATAGGGTGGCACGATGGCAGATCAGTGTGAATTCTGTGATGGGGAAATGGAACAACGGCGCGTTCTGGCGCGCTTTCGTTACAAAGGCGAGACAATCTACGTTGAAGATGTGCCCGCTTGGGTGTGCAAACATTGCGGCGAGCAGTACTTCGATGCGCCGGTGTACAAGCGGCTGGAAGAGATTGCACGGCAACGCGAACAGATTCGACGGGTGATCACATTCCCACTGGCCGAATTCGATATGGCAGTGTCGTGAACAGCATTGCATCGCGGCCAGGCGCGGCGCTTGCAGACGGGGCTGGTGGGGGTGTACGCGCTCTCGATCCTGTTGGGCGCGGTGGCGCTGGTGGCGTGGCTGGTGATAAGATAGCGACTAGAGCAGTTGAAACTGAGCAGGAAGCCATCGGTATACATTGATGATTTCATCTGGCCTCCTGATATCAAGGAATTGCTCAGCAGCACGAATAGATTCGCGGATGGTCACATTCCACCTGGCGAGGTTTGATATAGCTGCGGCATGACAGATGAATGAGTTTAGGCAATCTCATCGAACCCGGAGAAGGCGGACTGGGCCGCAGGCTGCGCTTGAGGCCTACGTGGCGCGCGTGACACAACTCTACCCTGATGAGGTATTGTCTATTACGCTCTATGGCTCGCATGCCCGCCGTGATGCCAGGGCCGAATCAGACATTGATGTCTTGGTAGTAGTGCGGCACGACACCCGGGCTTTGCGTCAGGCATTGGCCGACCTGGCCTGGGAGGTGCAGTTTGAGTACGGCGTTGTGATTTCAGACATCATCCGCAGCGCCGAGCAGTTCAATCAGATGCGGGCGAATCGGTTTCCGTTCTACCAGAACATCGAGCAAGAGGGCGTCTTGCTGTGGAAGAGCACGTCCGAGCCTATGCCCGGTTACGCCTAGGAATGGCTCGCATGGAAGCGTAATGCCGATTGATAACCGTGGGAAGGGCTCATGAAAATCCAGATTGACCCACATACGCTCGAACGCGCTTCTGAACGCGGGGCAAGCGAAGCGGAGATCCAGGATGTAATTTGTAACGGAGCCCATGTTTCGGCAAAGCACGGTTGCATCGCAAAGGCCAAAGTCTACGATTTCCGCCAGGAACGGCATGGTAAGTATTACGAACAGAAGCGAGTAGAGGTAATCTACATTATCGAGCTGGACACTATCGTAACTGTAACGGTGTATGTGTTCTATGGGAAGTGGGGTGAGAAGATGCAGATCATATACAATTCCAAAACCGATCTGCTCTATATCCGGCTCGATGATCGAAGACAGGCGGTCATCAACCGGCGGCTTTCCGATGACATCGTATTGGACATCGGCGAACAGGATCGCATTGTAGGCATCGAAATTCTGGATGCTTCCGAGCGTCTGAACTTGAGGCAATTGTTGCCTGTGCAATATGAGATCGCGTAAGAAGTCGTTCTGGCACGATGTAAGGCCTATTTTCGACTGAGGTGCACTCGGCAAACACGAAACAGACGAACTGCTGTGCAGCCTGTGCTTACCGCCTGCATGGAACGCGTGGCGCAGCTTTACCTTGACGACAATGGTTCATGGGCGCACGGCGAAGCCGGGATTGAATCGGACAGAGAAAGCTTCTATGAATTCATTCAACGCGCCGTTACTCTCTATCATCACCTTCCTCCCCCTCGTGGGCGGATTGATCCTGCTGGTCTTGCCCAATGCAAAACTCCAGAAGTGGTGGGCGCTGGCGGTGAGCGTGGCCACGTTCGCCATCTCCTGCCTGCTGTGGGTCTGGTGGCAGGCCGGCGAGGCGGGCATGCAGTTCGTCGAGCGCTGGCTATGGGTGCCGCAGTTCCAGATCCAGTACTTCGTCGGCGTGGACGGCCTGAGCCTCTTCCTGGTGCTGCTCACCACGCTGCTGACCGTACTGGTGCTGCTCTTCTCCTGGGAGGGGATCGGCCAGCGGCTGAAGGCATATTTGTTCCTGATGTTGCTTCTCGAAGCGGGCATGATCGGCGTCTTCGTCGCGCTCGATCTGGTGCTCTTCTACGTCTTCTGGGAGCTGACGCTGATCCCGATGTACTTCCTGATCGGCGGCTGGGGCGACCCGCACGGCGAGTACAAGTTCCTGGGCCGGGTGATGCCGTGGCGCATCTACGCCGCGCTGAAATTCTTCCTCTACACGATGGCCGGCAGCGCGCTGATGCTCGTCGCCATCCTGGTACTCTATTTCCGAGGCGGCACGTTCGACCTGCTGGAACTACAAAAGCTGAGCCTGGCGCCCGACCTGCAGATCTGGCTCTTCGTCGCGTTCGGGCTGGCGTTCGCCATCAAGGTGCCACTCTTCCCGTTCCACACCTGGCTGCCCGACGCACACGTGGCCGCGCCGACCGGGGGCTCGGTGATCCTGGCCGCCGTGCTCCTGAAGATGGGCACCTACGGCTTCGTCCGCTTCTGCCTGCCCCTTTTCCCCGACGCAACGCGGCTGTTCACGCCGTGGATCGCGATCCTGGCGATCATCGGCATCCTCTACGCCGCGCTGGTGGCGCTCGTGCAGCGCGATGTTAAATCGCTGGTCGCTTATTCATCGGTGGCGCACCTGGGCTTTGTGATGCTGGGCATCTTCGCGCTGAACGCCCAGGGAATCGCCGCCGCCACGCTGCAGATGGTCAACCACGGGCTGAGCACCGGCGCCCTGTTTTTGCTGGTCGGCATGTTGTACAACCGCCGCCACACCCGCATGTTGGCTGATTTCGGCGGGTTGTGGAAGCAGGTGCCCGTTTACGGCTTCCTGTTCATCATCGTGGCGCTCAGCTCGGCTGGGCTGCCGGGGCTGAACGGCTTCGTGGGCGAGTTCAACATCCTGCTTGCCGCGTTCCAGGCAAACCGCACCTTTGCGATCCTGGGCACGCTCGGCATCATTCTGGCAGCGTGGTATCTGCTGTGGCCCATCCGCCAGATGCTCCACGGCCCGCTGACCAGGCCGGAGAACGCTACGATCAGGGACCTCAGCGTTCGCGAGGTGCTGACCCTGGCCCCCATCGTGATCCTGTTCTTCGTGATCGGGCTCTTCCCGAACCTGTTCTTCGACAAGATCAACCCGTCGGCCGAGGCAGTAGTGCAGGCGCTGAACGCGCAGAAACCGGCGGTGAGCATGGTGATAGATCGGATGCCGTGAAATGTGAAACGTGAAGCGTGAAATGTCAGTAGAGAATAGTCCATTTGCTATATTTCACGTTTCACGTTTTTCACGTTTCACGCTTCACGTTTGGAGCTTGACGCCTTACACGAGGCAGCCTTATGACTTTTCCGACTCTCAACTTTCCCGTTATCGCGCCCCAAATCGTCCTGGTGGCGGCGGCGCTGATCATCTTGCTGGCCGACCTGATGGTCGCGAACAAGCGCATCCTGGGCTGGATCAGCCTGATCGCGGTGATCGGCGCGCTGGCTGCCGTGTTCGTCTGTCGGTCGGACTCGGCCGCGTTCCCGCTTGCCCTGGGCGGGCCATCAGGGCCGGGGACGATGGCGCTGGCCGACGGGCTGGGGCTGTTCGCCAGCGCGGCTGTGCTGATCGCCGCGGGCCTGGCGATCCTCCTGGCCATCGAACGCGTAGGCGATTTCAGCCGCTTCGAAAAACCTGGCTCTGAAAAGAAACAAGCACGGTCGGGCGATCACCCTATCGCCGAGGCGCCTGGTCCGCAGGTCACCGACCGCGCCGGCGCTTACTATGCGCTCCTTCTGCTCGCCACGGCCGGCATGACCGCCATGGCGACCGCCAGCGACCTGATGACGATCTTCATCGCGCTGGAGATCTTCTCGCTGGCGCTCTACATCCTGGTCGGCTTCAACCGCCGCGATCTGCGCTCGGGCGAAGCCGCGCTGAAGTACTTCCTGCTCGGCGCGTTCGCCAGCGGTTTCTTCCTCTACGGCATCGCGCTGATCTACGCGGCCACTGGCACAACCAGCCTCGAAGCGATCCTGCACAACATCCAGCCGATGTCCATATCATTGCCGTTCAGGCCGCTGCTGCCGGTGGGGATGGGCCTGCTGCTAGTCGGCTTCGGCTTCAAGCTGGCGCTTGTGCCATTCCACATGTGGACGCCCGATGCCTATCAGGGCGCGCCGACACCGGTGACGGCCTTCATGTCGGTGGCGACCAAGGCCGCGGCCTTCGCGGCGCTGATTCGCGTGCTGGCAGCAGTTGCCAGCTACGACCGGCCTTGGCTGCTGGCGCTCGCGGCGCTGGCCGTGTTAACGATGACCCTGGGCAACCTGGCTGCGCTGCGCCAGACCAGCCTGAAACGGATGTTGGCCTATTCTTCCATCGCCCACGCGGGCTATCTGCTGATCGGTCTGGCCGCCGGCAACCAGCTGGGCGTGGAGGGCGCGCTCTACTACCTGTTGGCCTACACCTTCATGAACCTGGGCGCGTTTGCCGTGTTGCTGGCAGTGCAACGCCGCGACGAAAACGACGTGACCGGCGACCGGATCCTCGGCCTGGCCGGCCGCCAGCCGCTGCTGGCCGCGCTGATGGCAGTCCTCATGTTCTCGCTGGCCGGCATCCCGCCGCTGGCCGGCTTCTTCGGCAAGCTCTACGTCTTCTCCGGCGCCGTGGAGGCCGGGCTGGCGTGGCTGGCGATCGTCGGCGTGCTGAACAGCGCGCTGGGCGCCTACTACTACTTGCGCGTGACCATCCTGATGTTCATGGCGGAACCGGCAGAGAGCGATCAGGAGATCAGCTCCGGCAAAGTCGAGACGCTGCAGCCGGGCTGGGCGGTGATGACGACGGTCGTCCTGGCCGTGCTGGGCACGATCGTCCTGGGACTCTGGCAATGGCCGTGGACGCAGACCATCGCCCAGGCTGTGAGCACGTTGGCGCTGCGCTGACGAACTGATCCCGATCATATCAAGGGCCTGCGCCAATGCAGGCCCTTTTCATTATGTGATTCTTTTCAGGAGGCTTTATGTCGTCTGTTGCGATCATCACCGACACCGACGCCAGCCTGCCGGCCGATGTGGCCGCGCGCTACGGCATCCAGCTGGTGCCGATCAACGTCCATTTCGGCCAGGAGGTGCTGCGCACCGGCATTGACATTGACGATGCGCGGCTGTTCGCGCGCATTGACCGGGAAGGGCGGCTGCCCACCACTTCGGCGCCCAGCCCCGGCCAATTTCTCGAGGCCTACGAGACCGCGTTCGCAACGGGCGCGGAGGCCGTAGCGTGCTTTTGTGTCAGCTCGGCCATCAGCGCCACCTATCAGGCGGCGGTGAGTGCCGCCGACCTGTTGCCCGACCGGAAGATCGCAGTGGTGGACACGCAGAGCGTCTCGATGGGGCAGGGGTTCATGGCCATCGCCGCGGCCGAGGCGGCGCGTGCAGGCGCTTCGCCAGATGAGGTCGTGGCGGCCGGCCGGGCAGTCGCCGAACGGGCGCATGTGTTCGGCGCGCTGGCCACGCTCAAATATCTGGCGATGAGCGGCCGGGTGGGCCATCTGGCTGCGGGCTTCGGCAACCTGCTGAACATCAAGCCGGTGTTGACGCTGCGCGACGGCAAGCTCGACCTGCTGGAGAAGGTGCGCACGCGCAGCCGCGCGCTGGCGCGCGTGATCGAGCTGGCCAGCGAGGCCGCCGCGGGCCGGCCGATCGCCCGCATGGCCGTGCTCCATGTGAACGTGCCAACAGAGGCAAGGGAATTCGAGGCGCAGCTGCGCGCGGCGCTGCCGTGTCCACAGGAGGTGATCATCGCCGAGATGACTCCGGGTCTCTCGGTGCACACGGGCGCAGGGCTCCTGGGCGTGGCCCTGGTATCCGCGTAGCGTCAGACGGCCCCGTGCGCTACGCGCCGGCCATACCGCGCAGCAGGCCGGCTAACAGGGCGGCCCGTTCCGGCAGCGAAGCGATGATGACGTGCTCGTGCAGCGCGTGGCCGCCGTCGCCGGTTGCACCCAGGCCGTCCAGCGTGGGCACGCCCAGCGCAGCCGTGAAGTTCCCATCCGACCCGCCTCCGGTGCCGCTCTCCTGTACGGTGAAGCCCATCTCGGCGGCGACCTCGGCGGCGCGCTGGAACAGGGCGACGATAGCGGGCGTGCGCACCATCGGCGGCCGGTTGAGGCCGCCGGCCACGCGGATGGTCGTTCCGGGGAGCTTCGGCTGCAACTGTGTCAGCGCCGCGTTGATGCGCGCCTCCTCGGCGGCGTTCATCACCCGCACGTCCACGTGGGCCCAGGCCTGCTCGGGCACGACATTGCTGCGCGTGCCGCCGGCGATGACGCCGACGTTGACGGTGGTGTCGGCCGCGTAATCGGTGAGGGCCTGGATCGCGATGACCTGGTGGGCCAGCTCCTCGATGGCGTTGACCCCTTCCTCGTGGGCTGCGCCGGCGTGCGCGGCGCGGCCGGTCACCGTCACGCGGTAATCGCCGACCCCCTTGCGCCACGTTTTGAGTGCGCCGTGCGGAGGTTGGGCCGGCTCTAGCACGAAGACCACGTCGTGGGCCAAGGCCTCGGCCTCGATCAGCGCGCGCGAGGCATGGCTGCCGGTCTCCTCGTCCGAGGTGATCAGCAGGGTGATGCGTCGGTCGGGCAGGCACGCCAGCTCGCGCAAGGCCCATATCGCCCACAGCCCGATGACGATGCCCCCCTTCATATCGAAAGCGCCGGCGCCGTAGAGCCGGCCATCTTCGATCCGCACGGGGCGCTCGGCCAGCGTGCCCAGATCCCACACCGTGTCCATGTGGCACAGCAGGAGCGCGCCGCCGGGGCTAGCACCCCAGCGCGCGCACACGATGTCGCCGGCCTCCTGGCGGGCCAACACGCTCACGTCGGCGCCGAGGCGGCACGCATCGTCGGCCAGGGCCGCGGCGAGCCGATCAAGCGCGGGCTTGGCAGTAGTGGGCGATTCCATCTCGACGATCCGGATGAGATGGGCGACCATCTCGTGCTGATGGTCGCGCAAGGCGGCCAAAATTCGTTGGTTGTCGGTCATTGTGTATCCTCCGGCGGGTTACTTTACCGCAGATTCATTGCTCTGGCAAGCTTCCTGGGCTAGATCAACGAACACTTCAAAAAGGAGCCATCGTCCATGTCCACACTCGTCACCGAAAAAGTCGAACAAGCCATCGGCATTCTGACCGAAACCGGCACCGATGCCTGGCTCACCTTCGTGCGCGAGACCTCAGCGCACGCCGATCCGGTACTGCCGCTGATCTTCGGGCCGGGCACCCTCACCTGGCAGAGCGTTCTGCTCCTCACGGCCGATGGCCGACGGATCGCCATCGTCGGCCGCCTTGAGGCGGAAGCCGTGCGCAGCAGGGGCATCTACGAGACGGTGATCTCCTACGACGAATCGCTCCGGCCGGCGCTGCTGGAAACGTTGACCGGGCTCGATCCACAGCGGATCGCCATCAACACCTCGACGAACGATGTGTATGCCGACGGCCTGACCCACGGCATGTATCAGATCCTGACCGGCTATCTGGCCGGCACGCCCTACTCGGAACGGCTGATCTCAGCCGAAGGGATCATCGCGGCGCTGCGTTCGCGCAAGACGGCGGCCGAGGTCGCCGCGATTCGCGCGGCGGTGGAGACCACGCGACTGATCTTCGAGCGGACGTTCGCCTTCATTCGCGCCGGCCTCACCGAGCGGGCAGTGGCCGATTTCATGCACCGCCAAATCGTCGAGCTGGGCGTGGAGGCAGCGTGGGATTATTACAGCTGCCCGGCCGTGAACTCTGGGCCCGACTCGCCGGTAGGACACGCCGCGCCCGGTGACATCGTGCTCACGCCGGGCCATCTGGTGCACATAGATTTCGGCGTGCGGCAGGATGCCTATTGCTCCGACATCCAGCGGGTGATCTACCTGCTGCGACCGGGCGAGGCGGAACCACCGGAACCGGTGCGCCGAGGGTTTGCCACGATTCGAGCGGCGATCGAGGCGGCGATGGCGGCCATGCGGCCGGGCGTGACGGGCCTGGGGGTGGATGCAGCCGCACGGCGCGTCGTCACAGCGGCGGGCTATGAGGAGTACAAGTATGCCACCGGCCACGGCCTGGGCCGCAATGCGCACGACGGCGGCCCGCTGCTCGGCCCCCTGTGGGAACGCTACGGCGATACCCCGCAGCGCCGGCTGGAGGCCGGTCACATCTACACCGTCGAGCCGGGCCTGGCCGTGCCCGGCTACGGATATATGGGGCTGGAGGAGGATGTGCTGGTGACGGAAGATGGCGCGGTCTACCTGGGCGAGCCGCAGCGAGAGGTGTGGGTGAAGGGAGAGGCAGCCTCCTGAGCGACGCGCTGTTCCCTGCCGACATCCATGCGTCGTCGATCTAGACAGCGGAAGATGGGCCGGGCAGGTGTTGTCCGGCCCATGCGTCCAGGCGCGTTCCTGGCAGTGCGGCGCGAACGTGCCGTGGCGCTATCTGAGCCTTTTCTTACGTCAGGAAATCCAGGTAGTTCTCCGGCGTGATCACCTCCCATCTGGCTTCGGGATACGCGGCCAGCCAGCTTTTCGGCGCGGTGATCGCCTTGCGGGGCGACCATTTGCACTCGTAGCCGAACAGCTTGCCCTCGCGCTCCTCTACCAGATCTATCTCTTGCTGGTCATAGGTGCGCCAGAAGTAGACGTTGGCGTAGATCGAAGCATAAGCGCGGCGCTTCATGCGCTCGACCAGGATGAAATTCTCCCAAAGCTGCCCGACATCGTTGCGCTGATCCAGGTCGTTGAACTGAGCGATGAGGGCGTTGCGGATGCCGTTGTCGAAGAAGTAGTACTTGGCCCGATTGCTGATCTCCTGGCGCAAGTTGCGGCTGAACGCCCCCAGACGGAATATAACGAAGGTCTTCTCCAGCAGATCGAGGTAGCGTTGCACGGTCTTCGTATCTATGCCGAGCTGACCGGCCAATTCAGAGTAAGAAACCTCGCTGCCCACCTGGAAAGCCAGCAGCCTCAGCAGGTTTGACAGGGTACGGGAGCTTCTCACGCGGTCGAACGCCAGGATATCCTTCAACAAATATGAATTGGCGATTTCGACCAGGGTTTCGATCCTGGCATGGCGGGAGGACGCTTCGATCACCTCCGGGTAGGAGCCAAAAACGAGAAACTCCGGCAGATGCTCCCGCAGCTCGTGGCGGTTGTACCGCGATAGCAGCTCTGCCTGGGCGATGGGGAACAGGATCAGGGTGCGCTTGCGGCCGGTGAGCGGCTCACCGACCTGGCCGGCCAGCTCGAACGAAGAGGAACCGGTGGCAATCACGCGCATGCCCGGCATCTGATCCACGATGATCTTGAGCGCCTGGCCGATCCGTGGGATGCCCTGGGCCTCATCAATGGCGAGCAGTTCGTAGCCCTCGGCATAGCCCAAAACCTGGCGGAACTCCAGCGAACTCAAAACCTGCTGCGTGGTGATGTTGTCGCCGGAGTCGAGTTTGTATCTGAACGACGTATGCGCGAGGAAGTCCTGCAGCAGCGTGGTCTTGCCGACGCGCCGCGGGCCATAAATCACCAGGACTTTGCCCGGCTGCAGGTAGGCGTCCAATGGCGTGTATGCACGCGTAATCATGGCGGGAGTATACAGCGACTCCATGAATTTTCACAAATTTGTGGAGTATCACTCCATGAATTCACCTGAATTACAGGAGTGCTATTGCCGGGGTGTCGGGACAGGCGTGATCGTCGGTGCGGGAGATACGCTGGCCGGAATGAAGGCGAAGCTGCGCAGAAAGGCCGCGAACGCCGCGCGGGCCGCGCTGTCCGACGGTGTATCGGCCTCCGGCTGGAACGGCGCGAACGTCAACCAGTACGCACGTCCGTCGTGAACCGCCATGATCTGACGACAGCCCCACCGCCCCCAGGGAACCCCCTCCAGCTCCACGGCCGGCTCACCGCCCACCGTCAAACAGCAATGCTGCGTGATGCGATCGCGGACTTCGGACACGACCGGCGCCAGGCTGTACCTGACCGTCTCTGTGAGCGTGCCGTGCGCCTCGACCACCGCCACGCTGATGGAATATCTGCCGAAGGCTTGTTCGCCGCGCATGGAGAGGTTGCTGTGGAATTCGACCCCTGTCGCAGGCTGCGTCCACAGGAATTCGAACGGCAGGGGAGCGACCTCCCAACCGGCCGGATATTCGACCGCGAAGCCCAGGAACGAGTCATGGTAGGATGCCATCTGCGTTGTCTGCATGTCAGGAGCAGGGGTGGCGGGCTGGCGGCATCCGCCCGCGAGCAGCAAGAACAGCGCCACGGCAGCCATTTTTCGCAGGAGGCGAAGGTTGTTCATCTGATCGCTCCTTTCATGCAAATGCCGGGCACGTCCCGGGGCTGTACACGGCGTTAACGATGCTGCCGATGAACACCCAGAGCGGCTTTTCCAGGTTGTAGGGAGGCAGGGCCTTGGCCTGTTAGGCGAAGAGACGCTGCTGCTCGTAGAACGAAGGCGGGTTGCACTGCAGGAGCGGGTCGGTTTGGCCCTCACCCCCTGCCCTTCTCCCGCTGGGAGAAGGAGCAGGCGGTTTTCGAGGGGGGTGTATTGGGTTTCAGCAACCATTATCACCCTCTCTGGTTCCTTGCTTTCATGCGCTCCCGATAAAGTCGCTCTGTGAAGCCCCCTTCTTCAAGAAATCGCTTTTCCAATTGCCGGAGCTGTTGATCCAACAAATAATTCGTCTGATGGATAATGCAGATAACCACATTTGCGGCTACTTCCGGCGAAGTGGTTTCGACATAAGTCTTATAAGTCGAATAAGACCTATTGGGCGCATAAGCCAACTTACGCACGGCAATCGCCTGTGGATGATCTTTACCCCACAGCGGAAGGCCGTTCTGACGGAGATAGTCTTCGTAGTCTTGAAGTAGTTCCTCCAGACTTGCCCGCGCCACGCCGATGAGCTTCAACTCCATCTTGCGCGAAGTACCTGACGCCATACTGCCTTCCGCAATATTTTGTTTTCCACTGCGCGCCGCCTGCACCATTTGATCATGAGTCCGCGAGCGTTTGTCAATAAACCTCTCGCAGAAGGCCACCGTAGCATCATAGACGATTTCGGCCATTTGATACGATTTCAGGTTGCGATAACCACCATGCGGCGGGATGAGACTGCTTTTATTCTGCTCCATCTATCCCTCCATTCTCGCAAACATAATAGCTTTGAACACGCCCTCCAGCGCCCGGCCGCCGGGGATGAGCGAGCCACCGTTGATGTAGAACCTCCCAGGATACAGGTATTGCGGAACAGCTTCGCAGCCATCAAGCACGCAGACCCTGCCCGATCAAACATCAGAACAAACTGAGCTGCTTGCCTTCCTCTCGCCGCTCCGGCGGCCTGGACTTCATCTCCCGCACCTCTTTCAGCGCGGCTTCGATGTCGTTCACGAACCGCGAGGCGGGGTTCTCCATGAACTGGCCGAAGAGCACCCGCTTGCGCGCATGGGTCAGCACCAGCTTGTGCCGGGCCCGCGTCAGGCCCACGTAGAAGAGCCGGCGCTCCTCCTCGATGTCGGCGGGCTGTCCCGGCCGATTGTACGGCAGCAGCCCCTCCTCGCAGCCCACGATGAACACCACGGGGAACTCCAGCCCCTTGGCCGCATGCAGCGTCATCAACGCCACGCGGTCGGCGCGCGGATCGTAAGCGTCGGTCTCGCTCTGCAAAACGGTCGCCTCCAGGAAATCGGCCAACCGGTCGCCGTAGGGCACGGCACGCAGCACGAGCTGATGGATGCGCTGGGCATCGGCCTCATCATACGGCTTGCCCCGCTGCGCCGCGATCTGCTCGCTGGCCTGCTCGATCAGCCGGGCCACCGTCGCGCCGGCCCGATGCGCTTCCGCCAGCTCCGGCAGGAAGCCGTACCGCAAGCCTCCGGCTTGCCCGCCAGACGGAGACGAGTCGTACCGCAAGCCTCCGGCTTGCCCGACAACCAGAAGCGATCGCGGGTTGTACAACAACCACAGCACAGCCAAAACCTCGCGCGCGGCCTTATGACTCGTCAGCGGCGCCTGCCCGACCGTCTGATACGGGATGCCGGAGCGATCGAACGCCTCGATGAGCAGCCGGCTCTGCGCGCTCAGGCGGTAGAGCACCGCGAAATCGGCAAAGGAGCGCGCGGCGGCCGGGGTATCGCCGGTCACGCGCGCCGAGTCTAGAGAAAAATAGCTCGTGCCGCCGATCATCTGCTCGATCTGATGCACGACGTACTCGGCCTCGGCCTTATCGGTGGCCGCACGATAGACGTCCAGCTTGACATCATCGGCGAACTGGGCCAGCAGCGCCACCGAGCGGCGGTCGGGGTTGCGCGCGATCACCTGCACGGCCGCGTCCAGAATCGCCTGGCTGGAGCGGTAATTGCGGCTCAGGTGAAACACCCGTGCGTCGGGATAGTCCTGCTCGAAGCGCAGGAAATAGCGCCGATCGGCCCCTCGAAAACCGTAGATCGCCTGATCAGGATCGCCGATGACGCAGAGATTGACCCCCCTTCCCTTGTCTACCTGTCCCTTGTCTACCTGTCTACTTATCTCCCCCCCTGTCAACAACCTCAACAACCGATATTGCGCCGCGTTCACGTCCTGGTACTCGTCCACCGAGATCCAGCGGTAGCGCGCCTGGGTTGCGGCCAGCACGTCGGGGTTTTCCTCCAACAGGCGGACAGGCAGCGCGATCAGGTCGTCGAAATCCACCGCGTCCGCCGCACGGAGGGCGGCTTCGTAGGCATGATAAACGGCTGTCATGTGGCCGGCACTTTCGGAAGTGCCGGCCACATTCCCGGATGCGCTGTTCTTCGCTGCGGAAATCTCCGCCAGCGCGGCCTCCAACTCCGCCCCCTTCAGCTCCGGGCAGGCCTGGCGCAGCAGCGCGGCGCGCTCCTCGTCGCCCAGGATCACAAACTGCGAGCTGAGGCCGAACCGGTCGGCGTGCTCCCGCAGCAGCTGCGCGCCGAACGCGTGGAACGTCTTGATGGTGATCCGGCCGGCGACCTCCGCGCCGAGCAGGCCCTCCAGCCGTTCCCGCATCTCCCCGGCGGCCTTGTTGGTGAAGGTGATGGCCAGGACGTTCTCCGCCGCGACCCCCTTTTCCAGGATCAGATGGGCGATGCGGGCGGTGAGGGTGCGCGTCTTGCCGGTGCCCGGCCCAGCGACGATGAGCAATGCCGCGTCGGTGCAGAGGACGGCCGCGCGTTGTTCGGGGTTGAGGGAGAAGCCGTATTGCGTGCTGCGTGTTGCGGATTGCGTGGCGGGTACTGCGTCTTGCGCACTGCCGGTCGCGTCGGGGACGCCGTCGGCCGGCGTGTAGGATGCCGGCGTTTCGGCCACCGCGAACAGATCGAGCATCGGCGCCTGCTCCCTGACCCCTGGCCTCTGTCTCCGGTCTCCTGTCTCCTGACCCCTGACCTCTGGCCCCTCCTCGAACAGCCCCATCTGCGCCTCGGACACGGACGCGGCGCCGAAGACGCGGATCACGCCGTATTCGCCGTCGTAGCCGGGCCGGGCAAACACCTCCCCGCGGCGCATGCGGCCGATCCCCTCGGCCAATCGCTCGCCGCCCGCGGCCGCGATCTCCTCCAGCGGCACCTCGCGCAGGATGGTCAGCTCCGGGCCGAGGCGACCCAGCAGCTTGAAATACTCGGCCTGCACCTGCTTCGAGCTTTCGCCCACGCCGAAGATCTCGCCCAGGAGTTCGGGCAGGGGGATCAGGCTGTGGAAGGGCTGCGCCGAGACAGGCCGGACCCCCGGCGGCCGGTCGGCCAGCTCCTCCACGCGATGCATCA
>OGCI01001031.1_pt1 | contig 26130 bp, 14 predicted proteins | sample 1570021 | NCBI WGS metagenome assembly OGCI01 (sample SAMN06264664, study PRJEB24512) | hot springs metagenome | isolation source: Hot spring water | place: South Africa: Tshipise | collected 2015-06-21 | reverse complement strand
CTCCCACTGCACCAGTTGCTCGATCAGGCGGAAGAGGCGCTGGCGTTCGGCCTCCTGGGCCGCCTCGGTGGGGAACAGCTCCGGCCAGGATGACGGGTCATCCACCATCTGGGCGAAGATCACCGCGCGCGCCGCGGCCAGCGGGCGCCTGGCCCACCAGAGGTGCAGGGTGCTGGGGTGGCCGTGGCGAATGCTCTTCTCGCGCGCGCTGGCCGTATTGATGGCCTCGAGCGGCAGGGCGACTTCGATCAGTTTTTTGCGGAGCTTGCCTTGCTTCATGACGCACCTTGTGGTTCTGCCGGTGGCGGGGTGGCGCTTCGTCGCATGACCTGACGCGCCACCATCAATGCTTCGTCAGCGTCAGCTTCGTTCGGCATAGCTTCTGTGAATGTTCCCGGGAGCGCATCGGGATAGCGCGTAGGGATGTAGAAGCGATCCAGCAACTGGAGAGCGAGCGCGATATCGGAGAACGGGTTCGGCTGAAGGAGTGGCAACAAGTCGCCCAGACGGTGGGTGCGTGGAGGAAGCGCACCTTGCCCGGTCAGTATGCCCTTCACCACTTTTTCCACGCACTGGTGCGCGTGAAAACAGACCTGGTTATAGATGCAGGCCTGGCGGGCAAGTTCGGCCATCGCCAGATCTTCTCGGGCGAACTGCAACCAGCGCTCACGCTCGCTCATAAAGGACTTTCCCCTTACCGATGATCTCGTCACGCACAAACGCACTTTCCCGGGCAAGGCGCGCAAACTCGTCTGGTGTATAAACGAAAATATCGACACCGACGCGAGGTTGTAGGAGTTGAAGGATTGTCTTCACCCGGTCTAAAAAGCGCTGATTGCTCTCCTGCACGATTACCAGATCGATGTCTGACCATTCGTGGAGCGTGGTATCAGCCAGCGAACCGAAGAGGATAATACGCTCTGGATCAATGTGCTCTTTGAGCGATGCTACGTAGCGCTCGAGCTCTTGCTTAAGCACGGCATGGCGTTCGGTGCTGTTGTGGTTATCGACAGACGATGAACTCATGGTTCGCGCTCCCCAAAGCCGCCGCAGATCTCCTGCCGCACCTCGGCGATGTCCGTATCATCGACCTATACACCGGACCAGAGGCCGCCAGGGGCGACGGGGGTATACCCTGGCTGGCGCGGCGCATGCTTTGTGCGGAGAAACTCGACAACATCCGCACTACCGCAGCGAACGCAGAGGGACGCAGAGAATTGTACCATTTTCATACCGCTGCGTATCTCCACGACTGCTGCGGTGTATGCCCTCACGATGGCTCGCTCGCCCGCGCCAACAGTTCGGCAAACGAATAGTTGACGCTCGTCACGCTAAAATCCGGCTCGCGCTGGAAGGGCCGGCGTAGATAGCGCACCTGGTGGACGCCATCCGGCTGGAACTCGACCAGCGCCAGGATATACTGGTCGGGCTTGTTGAGCGAGTACAGGATCTCGTTCTTCGTGACCGTGATCGTCTCGGCGCCGGCGACGCGGCCCTTGACCTCGATGAAGCGCAGCCGGCCGGTCCGGGGGTCGTGGCTCTCGATGTCGTAGCCGAGCCGCTCGAACTCGCGGTCAACCGGCTCGTAACCCAGACGGCGCTCTTCGGCCATCACGATTGCGCGGGCGCGCGTTGCCGAGGCCTGGGTATCCCCTGGGAGCGCGGGCGTCCCGCCCGCCGGTTTCCCGCTGATCGCCGCGAGCAGACCTGCGGGTACCACGAGACATCCGCCGATCACCGCCGGCGGCAGCGCGGCGATCTGCGCTTCGCGATCAAGTTGCTCCATGCGCTTCTGGAGGCGGGCCTGCAACTCATCGGCGCGCCGCCGGGCCTCCTGGGAGTTCAGGCGGGCGTTGGGCTTGCCGGCCTGCTCCTGAAGCTTCAGATCCTCCGCCCGATGGTCCCAGTAGTTGATCTCCTTGGTCAGCCGATCCTTCACTGCGGCGCGGGTCTTTTCGATCAGGCGCAGGCGTCGCTCGCGCACCTCGCGAAGGTGCTCGGGCACGATCCGGGCAATGGCATAGTTCAGGGCCTGCTGCTCGAGTGCAGGCGATAGGAAATAGGAAAGAGAAGATAGGATGGCAGCCCGCAGCGCTTCTGCGTGAGCACTTTCGCTCCCTTCCCCAGCCCTCCCCTGCTCGCGGAGGAAGTCTGGCTCCTCCCCCCGGCGGGGGGAGGTTGGGAGGGGGGCAAACCCGGCTGCAACATCTTCCAGCGGGCGATAGTCAAGATAGGGCGCGTAGTGCAGGCTGTAGAGTGAGCCATCGGCGCTCAGTTCAACGTAGAGCATCTGCCTGGAGATGGTGCGGCGCTCGCCATCCGGCAAGGTGCTGGCATCGTGAATGGCGTGCTCCAGGATAAACAGCACCCGCGGCTGCGTGCCGAAGTCGCGCTCGTCCACCAGCACCGTGCCGCGGCGCAGCAGGTCGCGGTGGCGCTCCAGCACCAGGTCGAGCGTGGCGTCGAGGAGGGGGTGGCCGGGGCAGATGAAGGCAGCCGGCGGCTGGCCGGGCGGCGTGAGCAGCTCTTTCTCAAAGGCGATGCGCTCATAGCGCGGCAGCACCGGCTTGCCGATGCCGATGACGCGGTCACGGTTGCGGATGGCCGCGGGGACGTGGGTGACCTCGTAGCGGCGCGACTCGCGCTCGCGTAGCGTGCCGCCGAGGTGCTTGAAGGCCTCCAGAAAGAACGACTTGATATAGTGGGGCTGGAGGCGGCGCGCTTCGGCGCGCTCCATCTCCTCGCGCACCCGCGCCACCTGGCTGGAGTCCATCGCGTCGTGGGCCAGCGCCCGCTCCTCGAGCAGTTCCTGGAGGCGCCGGCGGTCAACCGCGTGCTCGATGGCCTGCGTCAGCCGGGCGCGCACCTCGGGCCGTTCGCCGTAGCGGATGGCCTCGATCAGCAGCTCGCGCAAGGGCCTGCCCTCAAAGTGCAGCTTGCCGAGCACATCGAAGACCTGGCCGCCCAGCGCCGCGCGGGCCTGCTCCAGCTTATCGAGCAGCGCGCGGTAGACATCGCCCTCGCGGGTCTCCTCGGCCACCAGGTTCCACATGTGGCAGACTTCGGTCTGGCCGATGCGGTGGATGCGCCCGAAGCGTTGCTCCAGACGGTTGGGGTTCCATGGCAGGTCGTAGTTGATCATCAGATGGGCGCGTTGCAGGTTGATGCCCTCGCCGGCGGCATCGGTGGCGAGCAGCACCCGCACCTCCGGGTCGTGGCGAAAGGCCTCCTGGGCCTTGAGGCGCTCCTCGCGGCCCATCGCGCCGTGGATGGTGACCAGCGCCTCGGCCCGACCGAGCAGGGTGCCAATGCGCTGCGCCAGGTAGTTCAGCGTATCGCGATGCTCGGTGAAGATCACCAGCTTCTGGTGCGGCGAGGGTGCGGGTCGGGCAGGCGCGCCCGCGGCGTAGGCTTCACGCTCCTCGGCCAGGCGGTTGGCGATCGCCGCCGGGGTAAAGATCTCGCCCAGCAGGCTGGCCAGCTCGCGCCACTTGCGATCCTCGCCACTCTGCCGCACCGCCAGCGCCAGCGCCTCAAGCCGCGCCAGGTTGGCGATCTCCAGCTTCAGCTCATCAATGGTGCGCGCCGCCGTCGCCTGGTCGAGGATCTCCTCCTCAACCTGTGCCACTTCGTGGTCGGGCGCATCTTCGATGTCTTCCAGGTCTTCCGGGCTGAGATCTACCGCGGAGGGCGCAGAGGGATGCAGAGATTTGAACATATCAGATCCTCTGCGTCCCTCTGCGTTCTCCGCGGTAAAATCCCCGCGCTGGAGCAGCTCCAGCTCACGCAGGCGCCGGGTCAGGCGCTCGCGGCGACGGCGGAGCGACTGGTAAATCGCCTCGGGCGAGGAGGCCAGGCGACGCTGGAGCACCGTCAGCGCAAAGCCGACCGTGCCGGCGCGCTGGTCATTCTGCAGCGCCTCGGCGCGGTTGAACTCCTCGCGAACATAGTTCGTCACCTCGCGGTAGAGTTGCGCTTCGGCATCGGAGAGCCTGTAGGGGACGGTGTGGGCGATCCGCTCCGGGAAAAGCGGTGTGCCATCGAACTTGAGCAGCCGCTCCTTGACCATGCGCCGCATCAGGTCGGAGACATCCACCTGGTGGACGCCATCGCGGAAGCGGCCCTCGAAGCGGTCGCCGTCGAGGAGGGCCAGGAAGAGCTGGAAATCCTCCTCCTTGCCATTGTGCGGCGTGGCGGTCAGGAGCAGCAAGTGACGGGCAAGCGTACCGAGGAACTGGCCGAGCCGGTAGCGCTTCGTATACTTAATCTCGCCGCCGAAGAAGGTCGCCGAGAGCTTATGCGCCTCATCGCAGACGATCAGATCCCAGGTGGACGTGGCGAGTTGCTGCTGTGCAGTCTCGTTGCGCGCCAGTTGATCTAATCGTCCAATACAAAGCGGAGGGATTTTAGATTTTTGATTTTTGATTTTAGATTGATCAAAATCTAAAATCGAAAATCTAAAATCTAAAATCTCAAAGGGCAGGTGAAAGCGGCGGTACAACTCATCCTGCCACTGCTCGACCAGGCTGCCAGGGCAGACGATCAGGCAGCGCTGGAGATCGCCGCGAGCGATCAGTTCCTTGATCAGCAAGCCGGCCATAATCGTCTTGCCGGCGCCGGGGTCATCGGCGAGCAAGAAGCGCAGCGGCTGGCGCGGCAGCATGGTCTCGTAGACGGCGGTGATCTGGTGGGGCAGCGGCTCGACCAGCGAGGTATGCACCGCGAGCAAGGGGTCGAAGAGATGGGCGAGGCGAATGCGGTGGGCCTCGGCAACCAGCCGGAAGAGGCGGCCATCGCCATCGAAGCTCCAGGGGCGGCCGGCGCTGACGATCGCCAGGGACGGCTCATCGTCGCGGTAGAGCAAGCGCGCGCCGGGGCGCCCGCTGGCGTCCTTGTAGGTCAGCTCCAGGGCATCGCTGCCGTACCACTGCACGGCCACCACGGTCACCGAAGTATCGGGGAGGATGCCACGCAGGGAAGCGCCGGGGGTCAGCTCTTCGAGACGGGCCATGCGAGCAATCCTTCATTAGAACCCGGATCAATCTAAAATCAAAAATCTACAATCTAAACATGCTGCAGGTGAGGACGTTTCATGGCGCACAGGGATTTAAAACTATTCGAGGATATTATAGATCCGGCAGCGCACCGATGCATTAACACGGATGCGGGCCTCCGGCCCGCGTACCCGGCGGGTTTGCCAGCAGTATGGCGCGCCGACGTTGCAACGGCCCTGACCACGCAAAACCTGTTTGCGCCTCGGGCAGCGTTGTGCTATAATTGGCGGAGATACGGGCGATTAGCTCAGTTGGCTAGAGCGCTTCCTTCACACGGAAGAGGTCAGTGGTTCGAGTCCACTATCGCCCACCAGAGTGTGCTTCTCAGGCAGCCTGTGGGCTGCCTGTATGTTTTTGCGCCTGGAGGGGCGCCGGTTCAAGGGGTTTCACCTGCTCTGGGATGGGCTTCCTGATGCGGGGGGAATGGGCCAACGAATGGGAGACGAAATGGGCCAACGAAATACATCAACGAATGGAAAGCGAAATATGTCAACGAATGGGAAACGAAATACGTCAACGAATGGAAAACGAATAAACGAATAAACGAATGTGAAAGGCTTGCTTCAGGAATGTGCGCCAACCGGGCAGCCGCGCGGGGGGGCGTCATGATCCGCGCGTGCCGTCAACGCGACGGTCTGGTAATACCCTTTGCAGGGGCGCCGGGCAGCCCGAGCGCTGCAAGCGTACCCGGCGCGACGCCGCGCCGGTGTTTATCGAGGAGAATCGCCGTATGGAAATGCACACACCGACGCTGGACCGGAAGGGCATCCTGAGCTTCATCGCGCTCGCCTGCGGGCTGGCCTGGCTGGTGGTCAGCCCGCTGTGGTTAAGCGGCCAGGGCCTGCGTCATCCCCTGGTGGGCGTGGTGCTGATCCTGATGATGTGGACCCCGGCGCTCGCGGTCTTGATCGTAACGCGCCTGATCAGCCCCCCGCCCGAGGGCCTGCAACGGGCGACCGGCCTGGTCCTGGGGCGCGGACGGCGCTGGGGCTGGTACTGGCTGTTCGCCTGGCTCGGCGTCACCCTGCTGGTGCTGGCGACGCCCTTTGTGGGCGCGCTGTTCGGGCTCTACACGCTCGACCTGGTCGAGTTTTCGGGCTTTCGCGCTGCGCTCGAAGCGGCAGGCGCCGGCCCGATGCTGGAACAGACCCCGATCCAGGTGCTTGTGCTGGCTCAACTGGCGCTGCTCCCGCTGGCGCCAGCGATGAACGCCATCTTCGCCTTTGGCGAAGAGTGGGGTTGGCGAGGCTATCTGTTGCCGCGCCTGTTGCCCCTCGGCCAGTGGCCGGCGCTGATCCTCAGCGGGATCATCTGGGGCCTGTGGCACGCGCCCGTGGTGCTGCTGGGCTACAACTATCCCGATCACCGCGCCAGCGGCTGGCTGCTGATGACCGCGATGTGCGTCGTCTGGGGGCTACTGTTTGGCTGGACGCGGTTGGCAACGGGCAGCGTGTGGCCGGCGGTGATTGGCCATGGCGCCCTGAACGGGAGCGCGGGCATTGTGGTGCTGCTGGGCCAGGCCGGGACACCGGTCAACCCGGCCCTGGTCGGGGTCACCGGCGTAACCGGCTGGATCCTGCCGCTCCTCGTCGTCGGGGCACTGGCGCTCAGCGGGCGCCTGCCGGTGGCGGACGCGCCTGATCTGGTCGGGCCGCAGGCCGGCGCAGCGGAGCGCGCTACGTCCGCGGGCGCGCCGTAACGGCGGGGGTGGCGCTGGCGCGGTCACGCAGATGGGCATCGCGCCACACCGCCACAGAGAGAATCTGTGGCGGTGTGGAGGTGTAGAGCTGTGGAGGTGTGGAGATTAAAACGTACACCGTATTCCTGCCAGCTCACGACAGTTCCCACGATACGTGCTCATGTGCAAGGATAATGAGGTGGCTCGAAGCCCGCAACGCCCCAACGTACAGGAGGCTTGCCAGGTCATTGACAATCCGCTGGTCAAGTTCGGCGAGCAGGACAACGGGGCTCTCAAGACCCTTGAATGGTCGTGCAAAGGATTTCACCGGTGCCGCCTGGCTGTTCCGTCAAACGATAGTTTCCCAGGTCGCCCAGTGCCCAGAGCATCGATTTGCCACGCGCATAGGGTGAAAGCACGACAATATCGGCTGGATCAACGCCTTCAAGGGCGATCAGCCGATGTATGGTTTTCCGCATCTGCTTGCGCAGGTCTTGCTGATCCCGATACCGCAGCACCTCAACATCGCGGCCCTGCGGTCCGCGAGCGCGTGTCGGCTCCTGCCCACGGTAGTACCTGCTCACCAGAGCATGGATAATCTGGGTATTGCGACAGTTTTCATCCAGCGTAAATGGCGTGGTCTCCACGGGAATCTGTGAAGCAGATCGGTACAGATTCTGGTTGTCGTCAAAAAAGACGTAGAAGAAGCCGTGATCGGGGTCATGCAGCAGTAGACGCAACGCCACCCACCAGTGCTCATGGAAATCTTGCCCTTCATCAACGATCAGGGCATCAACTCGCCAGTTCAGCAGATCGGCGGCACGACTGAGAATATCCGGAGCCTCGATGTCAAAGAAGGCCTAGTCGCGTTTGCCTCGCCTTGCAGGGGTGAGACCAGCCTGACGGGCGAGATCCTCGCAGAGGCCATGGAAATGAGCGACGCGGATATTGGGTTCATCGGACAGCTCTGCCCGCAAGAATTCCGCGAGGTTCACGTTGTAGCATGTCAAGAGCACCGTCAGCCCTTGCCGACCAAGCCGGCGGGCTTTTTCTGCCGCCAGGAGGGTCTTGCCTGATCCGGCACAGCCACTGATAGCCGCCTGTCGTTCGCGCCCAATGAACCGCAACAGACGGAACTGGTTTTCAGTTAGCCGAATGAACTCCTGTGCCTCTTCCGCAATCGCCACCCCGAGGAGCGGGCGTAAATCAAGTGATGGGCTCAGAAGCTGCACCAGATCATCGACACCTTGCCGGGCAGGGGCTCCCCTACTCGTGTCCTGACCTGCGAAATGGGCAAAGGCGCGCTGTATCCATCTCGTAAGATCGCTCAGATCTGTCTTGTCAAGCAGACAGGTTCGGTGCGCATCTGGCCGCAGCAAGCCCTGCGGCGCCACGACATCTGGAAAAGCGACCGCGTCCCCTATCGTGATCCACCGATTACGCCAGTAGGGACGCTCTTTCAGGAAGCTCAGAAGACTGTGCTTGCTCTCGCGGGCCTGGCGAAATGGGTCGTTGATTTCATACTGATTTGAGAACCAGCGATCACTCGCGCCATCGTATCGAATCTGCCCCCCCTTAACCTCGATGATCAGGATGCCAAGATCCGGGTGCGCGATCACAAAGTCGGCCTCACCATCACGAGCGCCGCTTCGGAGGTCGCGATGCTGCCACGGCACCTGGTGGAAGACCACGAATTGGTCAGGAAGTTGATCGCGAAACACCCTGTAGAGCGTTTGTTCAGCCTGACTCTTGGTGTCTCCGCGGAAATGATCGGGAATCATGCGGGCCACGGCGCTCCTCCGTTCACCCCGAGCTGGCTCACCACGATCGCCAGGAAGTCTCGCGCCAGGCCACGGCGCAGATGGTCGTGATATGGCTGGTTCTGGTAGCTGCGCAAACACTCATAGCAACTTGTTTCAGGGCCGCAGCAGTCCCGGTTGACGCGCGCGTAAGCGGCCTGTACGACAAGCGGCAACTCCCGGGCGATATACTGCACATGGCCTGCCCCGCCCGGAACGTTGTCAAAGAGGATCAGCGCAGGGGCATATTCGGAGGTGTAGTGGTACAGTGTCCCGTCCAGGTCGTCGCGCCGAATACCAAGCCCCTGAGAAGCGCCTTCCAGCAGCGCGTAGACCAGCGATCGCCAGAGCGCCTCGTCGCGTGTGTCAGCAATGGCCCCTCTGCAACGCAGTTCGACGACATCGGTAAGGAAATCATGCCCAAGGTGGGCGCTGAACGTCTGCGCGTTACATTCACGCCCTGTGCGCGGGTTTTTGTGCGCTGCGGGACGGTTCGCGCGGCTTCGGCGCGCGCCTATTGGCATCGGAGGGACGCTCTCCGCGAAGCCGCAGTTGCTACAGATCACAAAGCCCCTGCCGAGTGGACCACTGTTGACGAGCACCATGCGTCCAAAGCGTGAGTAACGCTGATCAACGCGAACGTGTGGACCGCTCACTGCCTCGACATGCTCAAACTCCGGCTCTGCCGGCGCTGCTCCATTAGAAGGCAGCGCATACTCGGCAAAGTACACGCGTGAGCTGTAGAGCCGCTGCGGACGCTGCTCTCCCGGTGTTCGCTGACCATCCGTGGCGATGAAGCCAAATTCGGGCTTGATGAAGCGGCCATGCCGCCCGTGGCGCTCGAAGAGCGGTGTCCTGCAAATAACACAGTTAGCCGGGACCTCAGCCGGGTCCAGGTGAAAATGTCCACAAGACGAGCAAACGGCGTAGTGGTAATCAGGCAGCGACTTGTTCGGCTGTATAGAGATGCCGCCGCCAGTCCACAGTCGCTTCGCCGCAACAATCTGCGAACCGGGGGCATATTCTGCGATTGCCATCCGCAGGTCACGCTGAAGCTCTATCTTGGCAGCCTCGGGGATCTGGAGGTGATTTGTCTTTAGCTCCACCACATCGGTTGGGAACCCATACTTGGGGAGCAGATTCCTTGACGCCATGACCCCCAGAATCGAACGCGCGCGGATAGTGTTTCGGACAAATTGATAGTGACTGCTCCGCTTGTAATGGCCCTGTTGCGCTGCCTCCTGTTCCAGGCGAAGATAGGTCTCAAGGTCATTCACAACCTCCGCGTCGACCCGCTCGAGCAGGTCGAGCATACCGTCATTTTCAGGGGTCTGCAGCCATTGCCAGGTGTCGACTCCCACCTCGTCGTGTATTTCCGGCGGCACAATGCGACGGAGGGCAGCTTGAACCTGTGCAGGACGGCTTACGGCAAACGATTGGAGCAGCTTCGTGCCACTTACCAGGCCGCCAGCAGGTTGGAAAAAATCTCCCACTGTTCGAAAGAGCCGGCCTTCTTGCTCACGTGCATGGCGAAAGAAGGCCGCGATCAGCGTGGCCTGCATATGGCGGCGAGCGATCTTAGCGTTAGCAAGTGAGAATCGCGGCGGTGACACCTTGCCAGCCACAATACGTTCCGGCTCAGCATAGTAGGTCAGGTCATGGGATCGGCGCTGAGCGTATGTCAGGACGAACGCTGCCGATCCCGACCGCCTACCGGCACGGCCAGCCCGCTGCACATAGTTGGCAGTGGTCGGCGGTACATTACGCATCAGCACAGCCTGGAGGTCACCCACATCCACACCGAGTTCAAAGGTGGTCGAGCAACTCAACACGTTGAGTTCACCTGTCACGAACCGCTCCTGTACTCGGCCGGCCTCCTCGCTTGTCCACTGAGCAGTATGCTCCTCCGCAGCAAGGGGGATCGGATCCATTGAGCGATACAGCACGCGGTAGTGATTCATTTGGAGTTGACCACCGTCAGCCGGAAGGGCCTCCAGGTATCCCTTACAACCATTCGTCGGACACAATTTTTGCACAGAGGCGTAGACGACGGCGTGGCAGTCGGGACAGCGATAGAGCTGGGTAATGGCGGCGCCTGGCACGAGTTCCCAGAACTCGTGACTGAGCTGGTAGACTATACCCTCCTGGTCGAGATTGCGGCTGACCATGTGATCGCGCCAGCAGGAGCGAGGGTTAGTCAGGTCGTCCCAGATGCCTTTGAGCGCTTCACGAACGAATCGATCGCGGGTAGCAGCATCAAGCGTTGGCTGAAGCCGGCTCAGGAGACGGTCAAGGATGTCATAGCGCCGGTTTCGTCCGCGGACCGGCATCCAGCTCAGGATACCCGCTTTGCTGTTCGCGCTGTTGCCACGGGCGTAGAGTGGTCGCGCGCGTGGCGTGAATGCCTCGTCGCGGGGATCGACATCGTCCGGAAAGGTGGTCACTCCCTGCTGGCGCAGTGTGTCAAGCAACATAGCGACCAGGTTCCAGGTTTCGGCATCCGTCAGGTTCCACGGGGCGCTTTTCAGGGCGACGAGGGGCTGCCAACGCTCAGGGCGCACAAGCCGAAACTGAAGCAGCCCGAGACCTTCGAGACTGAGGCGCCGATCAAGAGCGACGAGCTCCTGCATAAGCCATGTGCAAACGATCCGCCGGCGGTCAACCAGACTCTGTCGCGGGGAGAACACGTTGGCTCGCTCAGCCTGTTTGCGGAATGGTGTGACAACATCCTGCAGACGAAGATTGCCGGACTGACCATCGGGATCTTCGGCGAGGGTTTTGAGCAGGAGTCTGCGCTGAAGTACTTGGGTGTAGGTGCGCTCCAGGTATGGTGCAAAGAAGGCTGCGTCCTGCCGGCTGTCGGAGAAGATGATCAGCTTGCGGCCAGCGCCTGGTAACTCACGAGCCCGCGGGTCGGGCGAAGGTGGCAGATGCTGGTAGAGGGAGGTCGCCAGCACACTGACCGGAGCGTCCTGGCCCGTTAAGAAGCGATAAATAAGGCTGCCAGCGTTCCTGGTCGAGCACACCAAACAAATCTTCGGCTCGGAGGCCTGATTGAGTTCAACCATCGTTACTGACAGCGGAACAGCGTGCGCCCCACACGTGCAGGTGGGACGTTCGCCTTCACCAAGCGTTCCACACGTCAAGCACAGGGTATAGCGAGCATGGAGATGGCGATCATCCAGATCATCACCGCCCACCACCGCCTCGTCTTCGTCGTCAATCCCAGGAAGATCGTTAAGGAGCAGATAGACAGGTCGTCCTGCGCGCTCAACACCGGTGCCGGAGAGCTGAGAGAGTACAAGGGGTGACTCAGCATCATCTGGATCACGAGCTACAGTGCGCCCGGTAATATAGGTAGCGCCACAGCGCGTGCAGCTCGCGAGTTCAACGACCTGCTTCGCACACTCGGGACACGTTTCATGACGGCCGAGAAAGACATGTGGTTGTTGATCCGCGTGGCCCTGCAGGTTAAGACACGCAAATGCACCCTCTAGCGCCCGCGCAAACACGTGATAGCGGGCAGGTAGCAGCGCCAGGGAGTCACTCTCCGGACGCGCTCGCACGGCCAGATCGATCAGGTCGATCAGCCGCTCTTCCGCATCGGGTGTTGCGGGAAACACGACTGATGCCGCCGTGCTTATAAGGGTTGGGCGATCGCTAAGCAGATCGCGCAGGCGACGGAGGCGCCCATCGCCACGGAGGACCGTAAAGAGCCATCGGTCGATCATCTGATCTTCGAGAGCCGCGTCATTCAGCGCCTGATGCTGGCTTGCATGGAAGCAGGTTTCAGCAGCACGTTGTGCATCAATGAGTACGGTGGCAGGAATCTCAGTCCGGGCTGCGGTTGCAAGCAACCGTAGTCGCTGTCCGGGATCGGGGTTTTCTTCAACGGCGGCAAGGGCCTCTCGGAAAGCCCGATAGAGATCAGGTGTGCCTTCGCCCCATGTCGGCCCTAGCGCTTGCACCGGGACACGCGCCGCCTCTACGATGTCTTGTCGTTCCGGATCATTATCATCCCATTCAAACGGCTCACCAAAGAGTCGCTCTGCAAACTCGACTGCCGCTGGAAAATCCGGGCGGCCACGGCCGAGAGTTGCACTCGTCGCGATGCAGCGAATGCGACCCTGCTGGCTTTGAACGACCCGATCCTTGAGGCGGCGCAGCAACATAGCGATCTCGATGCCGCTAGCGCCGTCGTAGATATGCGCCTCATCGAGTACAATGAACTTCCACTTGTTTCCGGTCGGGCCATCGAAAAACTCACAATCCTCAGGTCGCAACAGCAGATACTCCAGCATCGCATAGTTCGTGAGGAGGATGTGAGGCGGAGACTCGCGCAGTTGCTTCCGGCAGATCAGTTCATTAGGGAGCAGTTGTTCCCCAGGAAATTGCGCATAGAAGCGCTCGCGGGCCTGCTCATACGTCTCTTCGGTCTCACCCGTGTAGCGACCAAAGGTGATCGCAGGGAATGCTTTGAGCACATGGCGGAGGCGCTTGAGCTGATCGTTGGCGAGCGCATTCATCGGATACAGCAGCAACGCGCGCACGCCAGGCTCGCCAAGAGTACCTGCTGCGCGCTCCCGCAACAGCGAATCGAAGATAGGGAGGAGAAAGCTCTCAGTTTTCCCGGAGCCGGTTCCTGTTGCGACGATGACGTTTCTGTTTCGCTGCACCACATGGGTTACAGCTTGATCCTGGTGGAGGTGCAGGGTTCGATCCCAGGGCAGCGCCTCAGAGCAAAGCTCACGAAAAAGTGGATGCAACACACCAGCCGTGACAAGTTGCTCAATCGTGCGACCGCGCTCGAATGGCGGGGAGGCTTCAAGCAAGGGACCTTTGACCAGACGCTCACGGTCCGAGATCGCTTTCACGAAGGCTTCCCGAAGCTGCGGATCGCGGAATGGGTAGATCGTGGATAAGTAACGCAAGTATGTATCACGAATATGCGTCGTCGTGTGCAATGGGTGAAGCTTGCTCATCAACGGCCTCCCTTACAATGTGACCGCTTGGTCGGGTACTTCTTGCGCTTGCGACGCGCAGGCTCCCTGTGCTGGTTGTCGTGGTGAGCTGGCATCCGATCGTCTTTTCGAGGGCGCCCCGGGCCACGTCAAAGGAAGTCTGTTGCTGCCACTGCTGTCGCCGATCTGGTTTCTTGCCGTGAGTCTCTGGGCTATGCTTCTGAAGCCACTTATCAGATTTAGGATTTATTATACTGCCGAAGGATTTGAGCGATGTTGGGATTTCTGAGGCGTCTGAGCCCCTTAACTTCGATCTGGCGAATGCGTTCTCGCGTTACACCGAAGGACCGTCCCACTTCTTCGAGGGTGCGTTCCTTCCCATCTTGCAGGCCGTAGCGGAGACGGAGTACTCGTTGTTCGCGCTCGCTAAGCTGGCTCAAAACGGCGTTCATATCCCTTTGCAGGTTCTCTGCGATAAGGGCCTCGTCGAATGGCTCGGCGTATGGGTCAGCGATCATGTCGCCCAGCGTTGAGTCTGCTTCCTCACCTACCGGTGTTTCGAGCGACACGGGATCCTGCGCGCAGCCAAGCAACGCAATAACCTTCTGCTCACTGACATTCATTGCGCCTGCCAGCTCTCGCTCGGTTGGCTCACGGTGTAGCTGTTGGGCAAGCTGTCGTTGAACGGCGCGCATCCGCATAACCTGTTCGTGTAAGTGAACCGGGAGCCGAACGAGGCGCCCCTGGTCAGCGACTGCTCGTGAAAGCGCCTGTTTGATCCACCACGTCGCATAGGTGGAGAAGCGAAATCCTCTGGTGTGGTCGAACTTTTCCACCGCCCGCATTAGCCCGAGGTTGCCCTCCTGGATGAGATCAAGATCATCGAGGCCACGGCCGCGATATTGCTTCATCAGGCTTGCCACCAGACGCAGGTTGGACGTGATCAATCTATTCCGCGCTTCGGATCCTGCCACAACCGCCCGGCGAAGCGCCGTCGTGCGACGCAGATCGTGGATATTTTTCCGTAGCTGTAACTCTGCTTGTCGTCCATCGGCAACAAGTCGTGCCAGGCGCAACTCCTCGTCGTCTTGCAGGAGCGGAAACTGCCCGATCTGATAGAGGTAGCAGCCGAACGAGTCTCGCAGGAGCGCATCCGGGATAGGCGGCACCAGCGGGTCGCCATTGCTGTGCAATTGCTGGCTGGCCTCGTTACCTTGCTCTATCACCAGAACGCCTTGATCGTCAAGCCATGAGAGCAGGGAAGCTCGGGCAGTCGCCGTTGTATCAGCTAGCTGCGTGATCCGATCGATGTGCGTCGTCAGGACCATACCGGTGCGTTGCACCGATTCGACGGCAGCAGCAACATCAGGATGAAGGATTTTGAGACAGGGCAGAAGTACAGCCCGGGTATCCATAGAAAAGCGTTCTGGATTCTGAAGCGTTGCGCGCAGGAGTTCAACGCCAATGCGTTGCGCTAGTAAGCGTAAACTGGGAAAAGCCTCCCACGCCGGATCTTGCAGCAATGTGGCTCGCCCGGGGTCCTCGCTGAGAACAGCCAGAGTAGAAAGCAAATCTGTAGCTGTGTGCGGCTCGACTGGCGCCAGAGCGAGTCGTTGTGTCGCGCTCAGGAGTGCATCAGCATCGGGGGCCGAAAGAAGCGCAGTGAGTGCTCCGCGCGCATCGTGTAATAGTTTGGCCAGCGCCCGGGCCGCGCGCTCCCCTGCCATCACATCGAAGGTTCCTTCTGCCCGGGGCGCTGGACGCAGGCGTTCAGCCGATGACCAGGGATCGAGGATGGCTAGCTCGGCCCGGTAGCACCCGGGAGGCAGGTCAGTGCGGAGCAGATCCACTGTATAGTGATTACTGACGTCATCCGGGATCGGCACGTGTATCGGTGGGAGCCAGGGGTGCCAGAGCGGCCAGAAGAGGAGAGTCCGGCCGCGTACCCAACGGCTCTGATTCCAGGTGACGTTGAGATTCCAGTTCCCGCCTCGCTCAAGCAGAACAACTCGAAGGCCAGAAACGTCGAGATCCTGCACAATGCGCAGGACAGGCACGATCATTGGATGCTGCTCTGCTGGGAGATTGGTAATCTCAAACCGCCCATGAAGCTGTGGCGCGTCACTCCTCCGGACCGTATCCAGGGCTTCACGGAGCGCAAAACTCCACCCGCGCCAGGCATTACCTTTCGCGCGAAGGCGTTGCGCTAAACGGCCTTCCGGATCGCTAATCACGAGGTCAGCTCTGGGGGATGTCGAAAGCTGGAGCGCCGGCTCGAGCCGGACATGAAGTTCGGGTATCTCCAACTGGTCAAACCAGGCTTGAGGGCAGCGAATCGGGGTAGTGGACCATCCATCTTCCGACCCTGTCACAGACCAGTGGAGGAGCGGAAGCGGCAGGGTTAACGGCAGTTCCTGGCGCTGGTCGGCCCGCTTGCGGAGACTAAGCCGCGCGAGTGTCATCTCGGCGGGGGCAACGACAGTGAAAGACCCGTCAGCCTCGCCGGTCACCTGAAGTAACTGATCATTGCTGACAACGGTCAGCGAGGGATCGGTCTTGATACGCAGGACACCGGGTGGAAGGGCGCCAGACGTGTCGGCGACTCGTATGCGATCAATACCCTCGACAGCGAGGCACGGAGCGAGTCCAAAGTGAAAGCTGCTGTCTCGCCCGAGTGGCCCTCTGAGGGTCACCGCAAAGCGTCCAAACGTTTCAGTAGTGAGTCGAGCAAGTTTAATCCGCAGATAGCCGTCCGTCACATGGACAGCGTACATAAGCTTAGAGAGCGGAACATGCTGGTGTACGCTGAGATCGTTACTGGTCAGGCTCAGCTTCCACCGGTCCAGTTCCTGTTCCGGACTGCGCTGAGGGGGGACGGGGATGATCAGATCCGGGTGGCGCCCCTCGTAGACTGGCAAATCTCCAGAGCGCAGCCCGAGGTTGATCAATACCCCGCCCTGCAATCGCGGGCGAAACGCGTTCTCGTCCGGCAGGACCGGGATCTCGCACGCCCCCACACGAACGAGTTGCGCCTGACTGAGGTCCCAGTGCTCCAGGCGATACTTGCCCCACTCACCGCCGGGCGTGGGTGGCACACTGACGCGTTGCCCGCCAACAACCTCCAACCTCTCGGCGCGACGGACGAGTAGCCACAAGGGGCGGGCCGGCAGGGCACGATGGGTTCGCACGTAGGATCCGCTCTCAGGGTCGAATGCGAGGAGCGGAAAGGAGTCGTGCCATATCGACATCGTCCAGGTATGCGAGAAGCCACGTCCATCACTAAAGGCAATAGTATAGCCATGGGTCGTCGGTCCAATCGCAAGCCGATCAGGCATTGTCTCCCAGGCGGTACCGACAGGCGCGACTGCGACCTTTCGGGTCCATACGGCGCCGTCGGTTTCAACACGCCAGCAAACAGCCGGCCGGGGACCCTCGGGCAGTTGTTGCGCAGGAAACTCCACTACCAGGCCATCGCCCCAGGGATCGAACCAGAGCTCAGGGCGCCCTGGCCGCCAGGTCGAGGATGAACGCCTGTGGGTACGAGATGCGGCCCACTCTACGTAGCGCGCGACAACTCGGGCAGGAAGACCCACTTCGGCTGGATCAGGGGCTGCATAGCCCTCTCTGACAAGTCGCGCAAGTTCTACTGCGCGTGCGACGAAATCGCGCGCTACCGCCCCCCCGTGAGCAAGAAAGCGTTCGATCGGGCGGTCGGCTGGAGTACGGCGAGCTAGTTCAGCGAGGGTTTCGAGAATGGAGTCTTCGATGTCTGCGTCAGAGCTTTCAAGCGCATCGGCGAGAGGCTCTAGCACATATTGGAAGAAGTCGGGCAGGCTGTAATCGGGGATTCCTCCATGGATGAGAATAGGCGTGATGTTGGCGTGACCGCCGAGATCCTGGAAAACCGGGAGCCCGTGCTGTTGAAGAAAGGTCCGAAAGAAAGCCCCCCACTCTCTCACCGCTTCAGTGCCTATCACTTCGACAAGCTCAGGCCAGTAGTTTCCGCCCCGGTATCGATAGATTCCGTGAGCAACCAGGTACACCGCGAGCGTGCAAGGGTAGCGCTGGGTGAGGATCGACGTTGCTTCTGCAAACCCATGTTGGCGCACCAGGCCACGGATGACATCGGCGAGATCGGTGACTAGCTCAGGGGTCAACGGGAGCTCGCCGAGCAGCACCAGATTCGAAATATCACGAGCAAGGCGCTGCTCGAAGGCGTGCAATGAGGTCCGGAGTTCATAGACAGGTGTCGTAGTAACCATTGGTGGCGACAATCAATATTATCTAGAACGAGTAACCGAGCAGCCTTCCAGGGAGTACGTAGCATCATCATTAATTCTAAACCCCAGATGCTACAGTAACCGAACAGAAGGTTGGATTGGGATGAGCGGGCGCTCATCTAACCACAGTGTAATAGAAATTCAGGGCTCAAATGTGCACCGCAAAGCGTTCCCGGCAAATTTGCATTGTTTCGGCTTCAGCGCGCTATCGTCCACTCTTCGAGGACGATTAGCGCGCTCACGGCCCATAGAAACCCTTCAGCTCCTGTGCAGTGTCCCAGAACAGCGCCGCGGACTAAGGCTGCCAGAATGCCGTTGCTAGCAGCGGGCAAAACCGGATAAAACAAGAACGCGGAACCTCTGGCGAGATTCCGCGTCCTCGTATGGTGGAGCGAAGGGGATTCGAACCCCTGACCTCCTGCTTGCAAAGCAGGCGCTCTCCCAGCTAAGCTATCGCCCCACAATAATAGAGAATAGAGAATTGCGAGCCTGGCGCCACATTCTCTATTCTCTATTCTGCCTGGTGGGCGTAGGTGGACTCGAACCACCGACCTCGATCTTATCAGGATCGCGCTCTAACCGGCTGAGCTATACGCCCTTGCGCCACTGCCGAGTATAGCACACGGCAGGGGGGGTGTCAAATGTTATTCCGCGACCAGTTCGGCCTGCAGGGCTTTGATGGCGATGCGCACCTGGCGCGCGCGCTCCTCGAGGGTGGCTACCATGGCCCGGGCGGCCGAGAGGCGCGCAGCGCGGGCGCCAGCGACGGCCCCCGCGGGCACCTGTTCGTTTTCCAAACGCTGAACCGATTGGCGGGCCAGTTCGATGCTCGGCGTGAGCGAGGCGAGGCGCTGGTTGAGCTGGGCAACACGGCTGTGGATGAAGCTGTCGTTCATAGGATGGTGACGTTCCCCTTCATTGCGCGGCCCCATCATCCAGTGATGATGGGGCCATGTCACGCTGCTGTGCACTGAGTGATGGCGCTACGAGTAGTATACCACACTTATCCGCCTTTTGCACAGGTTACGAACAGAAAAGTGGTGCGAAGGGTGTTCACCGTTGCTGCGCCCCGCGGTTGGGAACAGCGCGTGTTATGGGTGTGCCGCCGGTGCGGGCGGGGCGTGGGGAAACCCGGTTTCCCCATACTCTGACAAGAAGACGGGGTGTTTCCTGGGAGGGCTGCGCCCTCCCAAACCCTCCCGCGGGCGGGTTGTTTCCGGGGAGGGCGTAGCCCTCCCAAACCCTCCCGCGCGAGGACTATTTTCACGTTAGGTGTCTATGCGGCTGCGCCGCACAACACCAGAATGAAAAATATTTGTTCTTGGGAGGGCTGCGCCCTCCCAAACCCTCCCCGCGGGCGGGTTGTTTCCTGGGAGGGCGTAGCCCTCCCAAACCCTCCCCGCGGGCGGGTTGTTTCCTGGGAGGGGATAGGGGCGCGGCGCCGCCGCGCCCCTACGCCCAAACCCTCCCGCGCGAGGACTATTTTCACGTTATGCGTTCACATCCACCACGATGCGCCCGCGCACCTGTCCCCGGGTGATCGTCTCGCTGTACTCGGGCACGGCTGTCATGGGGATCACCTGGGTGAGGCGGTCGATCAAATCGCCGGGGAGGTCGCGGGCGATGCGCGCCCAGGCTTCGCGGCGCTGTTCGGGGGGCACCATGACCGATTCGACGCCGATGAGCTGCACCCCACGCAGGATGAAGGGGAAGACTGAGGTGGTAAACTCGGCCCCGCCGGCGTTGCCGCAGGCCGCTACGACGCCGTAGTAGGCCACTGAGCGGAAGATGCCGCCCAGCACGGCGCCGCCTACGGTATCTACCGCCCCGGCCCAGCGTTCGGTCTCCAGCGGGCGGCCCGGGGCGGTCAACACCGCGCGGTCGATCACCGAGGCGGCGCCCAGGCTCTTCAGGTACTCCTCTTCCTGGAGCCGCCCGGTGGCAGCCACGACCTGGTAGCCGGCGCGGGCCAGCAGGGCCACGGCAACACTGCCCACCCCCCCTGCGGCGCCCGTCACCAGCACCTCGCGACCGCCGGGCTTCACGCCGTGGCGCTCCAGCGCCTGGACACAGAGCATGGCGGTGAACCCGGCAGTGCCGATCGCCATCGCCTGGCGCAGGCTCATCCCTTCCGGCAGCGGCACGAGCCAGTCGGCCTTGACGCGGTTCAACTGGCTGTAGCCGCCCCAGTGCCGCTCACCGACCCCCCAGCCGGTCAGCACGACCTGGTCGCCGGGCTTGAACTGCGGTGATGCCGACTCGACCACTGTGCCGGCGAAATCAATGCCTGGCGCCATGGGCGTCGAGCGCAGGATCTTGCCCTTCCCGGTAACTGCCAGCCCATCCTTGAAGTTCAGTGTTGAGTACGCGACCCGCACCAGCACCTCGCCGGGCGGAAGGTCGCTCACCGGCACGTCACGCACCTCGACGCGGCGCGACCCGCCGCTCTCGTCCACCACCAGGGCGCGAAAGGTCTCATCGCTCATGGTTGTTGTCCTCCTTGACGCGTTGCTGGATTATAATAGAGCCGTGTCGCTTTGCCAACTTCGCCGAGATTGGGATGGAGTAAGCCCATGATACGAGGAATCGACCACGTCGTGATCCTGGTTACGGACCTCGCGCAGGCAGTGCGGGACTACGAGGCCCTGGGCTTTCGGGTGGCGCCGGGCGGCGCCCATAGCGATGGCGCGACCCAGAACGCGCTGATTGGCTTTGCGGACGGCACGTATCTGGAGTTGCTGGCCTTCGTCGCGGAGGCGCCCGACCATCGCTGGTGGCGGCACGTCGCGGCGGGCGAGGGTCTGATCGAGTTCGCCCTGCTCGCCGGTGAGATCGAGGCTGCCGTGGCCGGGGCCGCGGCGCGTGGGCTGCACCTCGATGGCCCGTTCAGCGGCGGGCGCGAGCGGCCCGACGGCGTGTATATCCAGTGGCAAAGCGCCTTCCCCGTTACGCCTGAGCTGCCCTTCCTTTGCGGCGATGTGACGCCCCGCGACCTGCGCGTGCCCCACGGCGAGGTCTGCCACCACCCCAACGGGGTCACGGGCATCGGTCGCATCGTGGTGGCCGTGCCCGATATCGAGGCCAGCGCGGCACTCTACGCCGAGTTGCTCGGCCACGGGCCGATGATGGAACCGGGACGGCGTATTTTCAAGCTGGGACCGCATTATGTCGTGCTACAGGCCCCCGATCCAGATCAGCCTGACAATGCGCCGATCCAGGCCCGGATGGCCGCCCGCGGCGCGGGCATCGCTAGCCTGGTTCTGCGCCGCGACCATATGGGGGGCGAAGCGCAGCCGCTTGATCCGGGGCTGACCCACGGCGCGGCGCTTGCTGTGAGTTGACGCGCGTATGGCGCAACCGGGTTTTGTCCTGCGCCCGGGCCCACCCCCTTCAGGGGCGAACAGAACATGTGGGCGCATGTGGGCGCTATGGCGTTGGGATGCGCTGGGTGGTCCTCACCCCCGGCCCCCTTCGACAGGCTCAGGCTTCGCCCTGAGGCTCAGCCCGAAGGGGCGGGCCTCTCCAGCGAAGCTGGAGAGCCTGCGCTGAGCCTGTCGAAGCGGGGAGACCAGAGCCGCGCGCGGGAGCGTTCTAATCAGGTGCCATCTATGATCCCCAACCGCGATGCGCTGCTCGACCTCCTGCTCGCCCTCCAGGCGCAGATCCGCGATGCGGTGGTCGCGGCGTGCGAGCAGCAGGCTATCGCCGACCTGGCGGGTGTGGCCGAGGACGAGGCTCAGGGTGATACGATCTATGCCGTTGATCGCGTGGGTGAGACGACGCTGCTGGCCTTCTTCGCCGAGCACGTGGCGCCGCGCTGGCCGCTGGTGTTGATCGCCGAGGGCCTGCCCGGCGGGCAGATCACCCTGCCGGAGGGCTTGTCCGAAGCCGCAGCGGTGATCCGGGTGATTGTTGACCCGATTGATGGCACCCGCGGCTTGATGTACCAGAAACGCTCCGCCTGGTCGCTGGCCGGGGTGGCGCCCAACCGCGGCCCGGCGACACGCCTGCGTGACATTGAGCTGGCCGCGCAGACCGAGATCCCCCTGGTGAAGCAGCACCTCTGTGATGTGCTCTGGGCGGTGAGCGGCGAGCCGCTGCGCGCCGAGCGGATCAACCGCTTGAGCGGGGAGCGGCGCCCGCTACATCTGCGGCCTTCCGCGGCGCCGGGCATTGCCCACGGGTTCGCCACGATCAGCCGGTTCTTCCCCGGCGCGCGCGATGAACTGGCCTCCATTGATGAGGCGGTGGTTCGGGCGACCCTCGGCCCGCCGCGACCCGGCAAGGCCCATTGCTTCGAGGACCAGTATATCTGTACGGGTGGCCAGCTCTACGAGCTGATCGCCGGCCACGACCGCTTTGTGGCCGATCTGCGTCCGCTGCTCGAGCGCCACCTGGCGGCGCGCGGCGAGAGCCTGGGGATCTGCTGCCATCCCTATGACATCTGCACGGCCCTGATCGCGCGGCAGGCGGGGGTGTTGCTCACCGATGAGCGGGGGGAGGAGCTGGATGCGCCTCTGGCTGTTGATGCCGATGTCGCCTGGATCGGGTACGCTAATCCCGCCGTCCGCGCCCAGGTCGAGCCGGCGCTGCTGGCGGAATTGCGCCGCCGTGGTCTGATTGGATGAGGGCGCGTTTATACCCTGCGGGAATGAACAGTGATTCTCCGGGAGGGCTGCGCCCTCCCGGACCCTCCCGGTGGGGAGGGGCACGGGGAAACCTGGTTTCCCCTTGTTCATACCAGCCGTCCATGCGGCTGTGCCGCACAACGCCACCGTAAACATAACTATTCTTGGGAGGGCTGCGCCCTCCCAAACCCTCCCCGCTGGCGGGTTGTTTCTGGAAGGGCTGCGCCCTCCCGGACCCTCCCGGTGGGAAGGGGCATGGGGAAACCCGGTTTCCCCCGGCGTCAGATATGCCCACGGCCTTCGAACAGTTCATCGCTGCGGCGCGTGGGTTGCGCGGCGATTTTTTTGACCCCCACCGGCCAATCACCGCCACGCGGGCGCCGGGTTGGACGGACCTGCTCGGCGGCGCGGCGGCCCCTGCGGGGGCGCTGGCCCTCGGCTGGCCGCTGGGGGTGAGCGCCTGCATCGCCGCACAGCCCGACCCCGAGCCGCACATCGTGGTGCGCGATGAGGCCGGTGAGGCCACGAGCCTGCCCCTGGCCGAACTGGTGGATGAGGAGGGGCTGCCGCGCCCCTACGCCGCGGTGAGCGGGGCGCTCGCCGGGCGCCCGCCGTACCAGCGGCTCGCCGGCGCGGCCTGGCTGACGCTGATGCGCGAGGAGTTCGTGCGCTTCCCCGGGGGCGCGCGGCTGCTGGTGCGCTCCCACGACGACCCGGGCGCGACAGTCAGCCTGCTGGCCGCGATGATCCAGGCTCTGGTTGCGATGCTGGACGTGCGCGTGGCCCCGCGCGAACTGGGTCTGGCCTGCCAGACTGCGCTCCAGCGATTGGTTCAGCCAGCCCATCCCCACAGCGCCCTTGGCCCGCTGGTCAGCGTGTGCGCGCCAGCCAGCGCGTTGCTGCTGCTCCACCCGCAGCCGGCGTGGATCTGGGGGTACTTGCACCTGCCGCCGGGAACGGCGATCTGGGCGGTGCGCGTGGGCGAGGGGCCGGGACCGGGCGCGCCGGCATTCACCCGCGTCGCCACGGCGATGGCCTACCGCCTGGCAGCCGAGGCGGAGGACCTGGCGCCCGCCGATGCCGACACCCGCTGGCAGGGCTACCTGGCCAACCTCGATCCCGACCGCTTCGAGCGTCACCTGCGAGACCTGTTGCCGGCCAGGGTGCGCGGGCGAACCTTTCGCGCCCGCTACGGGCCGCTCCCCGGGCTGGCGCTCGACCTTACCCAGAGCTACCCGGTGCGGGCCAGCGCGGCCCTGGCCGTAGACGAGCATCTGCGCGGGCGGCTGGCGCTGGCGCTCCTGCGCGCCGCGGCCAGCAAGGACCAGCGCGACGATGACCTTTCGCTGGTGGGCGAACTCATGCTGCGCTCGCACTGGGCGCAGCGTGCGGCGGGCCACGGCGATGTCCACGCCGATCACCTGGTCAGTCGGGTGTATGGCGCGGGCCTGACGCGCGGGCTGTACGGCGCGCGGGCCGCCACGGCGGAGAGTGGCGCGACCGTGGTGGTGCTGGGTCGCGCCGAGGCTGAGACCACGCTGCGGAGTATTGCCGAGCGCTACGCCGCCGAGGTCAATCTGCCGGTGAAGCTCTCTGGCGGCAGCGCGTCGGGGAGCAGCGTGGCGGGCAGCCGCCAGATCAGCTAAGCGGCGTTTCACCCTGACGCAGGCGGGCCTCAAGCGTATCAAGCGCGCGCGGCAGATCCCAGATCCCTTCGATGGTCAGGTGCGCTCCGGCGGCCAGGAGCTGCCCGGCAATGCGCGCATGGGTCGCCGCGCGTTCCTGCGGCGTCAGAGCGGCGACCTCGGCGGCGGTCAACCCTGATGGGCTACCGGTCAGGGTCACGCCCACCGTCCACATCCCGGCATTCAGCCCTTCTTCCATATCCACCGGCGTGTCACCCACCTTGACCAGGGCAGCCATAGGGTAGACGCCCAGGCGCATCGCGTTCTGGAAACACATCCAGGGGGCGGGGCGCCCGGCAGGCACCTCGTCGGAGCAGACCAGGCTGTCGGGAGCGTAGCCGCGCGCTGCGGCGGCAGGGGCAAGCACGTCCATCATCACGCGCAGGTAGCCGGTCGTCGAGCCGATGGCGAGACCGCGCCCGCGCAGTTCCGCTATGGTCTCGAGCAGGCCGGGGATGGGGTCGGCATACTCTGGCAGGACCGCCAGTTGCATCGGGAGGAAATCGGCGAACAGCTCCTCGATATCGTCTGCGCCGGGCGGCCTGCCGTAGACGGCCTGCCAGGCCGCAGCGACGGCGGGACGGGCCAGGATGGCGCGCAGGTGGTGCTTTTTCATCAAGCCCATGCCGGCGCGGGCATCGTCGGGGGTGATTGGCACCCCCCGTTCGGCGAACAAGCGCAGGAACACGGCGGTGGGGGCGAAGGAACCGTGGTCCACCGTGGTGCCGGCCCAATCGAGGATCACTGCCCGCAGGGGGCCGCGGTAGGGGCGTGGAGAGACAGACATGCGACAGTAGCTCCTGGTGAAGATACGGGGAAACCAGGTTTCCCCAGGCCCCTGCCTGTGGGGGCGGCAGCCGCTCCCAACAGCGGTTGGGATATGGGGAAACCGGGTTTCCCCATCCCCCTGCCTGAAGAAGCATGTTTATGCTGGCGTTGTGCGGCGTGGCCGCATGGGGGATCTGCGATGAATCTGGGGAGCCGGGGGTCTCCCACGCCCCCTGGCAGCGAGGGCGTGGGCGGGGGACACGGCGTGCGCCTTCGGGTTGCCGTTACTTCCAGCCGCTGACCACCTCGAAGATGGCGCGATCATGCAGCGGATTGGGGATGGTCGCCTCGGGCTGGCCAAGCAGGTACTCGGCCATGTCGTTGAAGGGCTTCACACACATCTCTTTGCCTTCGCCCTCCATCTCGAAGAGGGTCTTGCCGGCCAGGCGCGAACGGCGGATCAGGTCGTGGTAGGGCACGCGACCGATGATCTTTGTGCCTACGGTTTCGACGAATTGCTCGAGCAACTCGGTGCCGCCGAACTCGGGGTCCACCCGGTTGGCGATCAGGCCGGCCATGCGTACCTTGTGGCGCTGGCTCTTCTGGGCTATGGCCAGGCAGAGGCGATTAGCGGCGAAGATGCTGTCGAAGTCGTTACAGGCGATGATCAGCCCGTAGTCGGCGTAGTTGAGGGGGGCCGAGAAGCCGCCGCAGACCACGTCGCCCAGCACGTCGAAGACGATCACATCGTACTTGTGGTACAGGCCAAACTCCTTCAACAGCTTGACCGTCTCGCCGACAACGTAGCCGCCGCAGCCCGAGCCGGCGGGCGGGCCACCCGACTCGAGGGTATCCACGCCGGCGAACCCGGTACGGATCACGTCCTCGCGGACCACATCCTCCACGTGGAAGTCCACCTCCTCCAGCACATCGATCACCGTCGGCTGGAGCAAGCCGGTCAGGGGGAAGGTGCTGTCGTGCTTGGGGTCGCAGCCGATCTGCAGCACTCTGGCTCCTTTGAGCGCCATGGCGGCGGAAAGGTTGGCGCTGGTGGTCGACTTGCCGATACCGCCTTTGCCGTAGACCGCGAGGATCAGGCTCATTCCTAACTCTCCTTTTCGCGCTGCTTCCGATACTCCGGCTTACACGCCAGCCGTCTATGCGGCTGCGCCGCACAACTCCAGAATGAAAATATTATTGTTCCTGGGAGGGCTGCGCCCTCCCACACCCTCCCCGCTGGCGGCTTGCTTCCTGGGAGGGCTGCGCCCTCCCCAACC
>OGCI01001030.1_pt1 | contig 26153 bp, 21 predicted proteins | sample 1570021 | NCBI WGS metagenome assembly OGCI01 (sample SAMN06264664, study PRJEB24512) | hot springs metagenome | isolation source: Hot spring water | place: South Africa: Tshipise | collected 2015-06-21 | reverse complement strand
GCAAACGCCGTGCAAATGTTTTCACAGGAATTTTTCGTGGGGCTGGAACTCATCCGCCCGCTGGTTCTTTTCCTTGCGCTGGAGAATACACCTTCCACACGCCAGCGGATAAAACGCACCCTGATTCACGTTCTGCCGTATGCTCTGTTATGGGGGGGATTCCTCCTGTGGCGCCTGCACTTCATGCCTACGCCGGGAAGTGACCGTAACACTCCCATCATCCTGTTTAACCTGATCGATTCCCCATTGCCAACGCTGTTAACCCTGATCGGCCGTGCCTTACAGGATACTGCCGAAGGGCTGATTGGAGTGTGGGCAGAGACAGTTGCTCCCTCTACTTTTGCCTTCCAGCCCATCTCAAACCTGCTGGCATGGGGGCTGTGCCTGTCAGGAGCAGTGCTTGCCTTCCTGGTTCTGCGGCAGCGCCAGCCTGGATTCTCTTCTACTGAACAACCCTGGCACTGGCAAGCCCTCTCCCTCGGCGGGCTGGCTTTACTGGGCGGCTTTGCTCCCGGATGGCTCATTGGACGTTATCTCACCGATACCAGCACCCTGTACAATGATCGTTTCGGTCTGGCGGCGATGTTCGGGGCATCTATCCTGCTGGTGACTTTCCTCGATTGGGCGATCCGTCCTGGAAAGCCACAACAGATTCTGCTGAGTTTGCTCATCGGGCTGGCAATTGCCCAGCAAGCCCGCACTGCTACCGTGTATCGCTGGTCATGGGAAGATCAGCGCAGCCTGTTCTGGCAATTGCACTGGCGCGCGCCAGGCATTAAGCCATACACAGCCATCTTCGGCAACGGCGCACTGGCAAAATACATGGGATCATGGGCAAACATTTCAGCGCTAAATCTTCTCTATTTTGACGATATTCCCAGCCCTGCCTATACCTGGTACTTCGACCTGTACCGCTACCCGATTAAGGAGTTTGTCGAGGAAGGCGGAGCAGTCACCGACGAGAAAAATTTCCTGGAATACCGTGCTCCTGTCAGCCAGAGCCTTGTCATTCTCTCTGAAACATTGGAAAATCAGTGTCTCTGGCTGGTCTCTGAGGCAGACCGCCACAACCCCTATCTGGAAGAAGTGGTACGCACCGCTCTGCCGCTTTCAGACCTCTCACGGATTTTGCCCGAAGAAACCTATCCGGTTCCAACTTCCATTTTTGGAAAAGAACCAGCCAGAGACTGGTGCTGGTACTACCAGAAAGCCCGCCTAGCAGAACAACAGAACGACTGGCAGACCATGGTAAGCCTGTGGGCACAGGCAAAAGACCAGGGCTTTACTCCTCATAACGAACCTGAAATAGTACCATTCATTTTAGCCTCAGCGCATACAGGAAACTGGAAACAGGCTCTTGAATTGACGGATCAGGCGTACTACCCATCGTTTGTCATGCACGATTACCTGTGCACCACCTGGCGGAGAATTCGTGACGAAGTCCCTCCTTCCCCGGAAAAAGCGGAAGCCCTTCGGCAGGCAATCAAAGAGTTTGATTGCGAAAACATCATCCGTCCATAAAAAACGCCCCGCCATGGGGCGGGGCGGTGAGAACGGGCGTTCTCTTCAGTCCTCCAGTTGCTGGCTGAGGTAATTTTCCAGCCCCATCTGACGAATCTGATCCATCTGCGCTTCCAGCCAGTCAATGTGATTTTCCTCGTCACTGAGAATGCCCTCAAGCAGGGTGCGCGAGCCATTGTCGCCTTCTTCCACGCACAGGCGCACTGCCTGATTGTACGCCGAGATGGCTTCCGCCTCAGCCTGGTGGTCTTTTTCGAGCATCTCCTGAACCGTTGCGCCAATGTGCATGGGATTCAACTGACTGACCACAGGCATCCCTTCAAGGAACAGGATACGCGCAATGAGTTTCTCCGCGTGTTTCATCTCCTCAATGGCGCGCTTTTCAATGGCTTCATGCAAACGCTCATAGCCCCAGTTGGCGCACATTTCAGAGTGCAGGATGTACTGATTGATTGCCGTCAGTTCATCTGCCAGCAATGCATTCAGGGTTTTCAGGACGTTTTCTTTGCCTTTCATGGTTTGACCTCCTACAGCAGTTCAACAATATGTCCGATATGATCCATTTCATGCCAGAGCGCACGGCGCAGAAGTTTGCGGGGGCTCCACAGTTCCCCATCCACGCCCAGCACCTGTTTCGAGCCAGCCAGTGAGGGCAATACCTCGTTCAGACGCTGACGCACCACCTCCAGGCGCTGGAACGGTTCTTTGGGCAGAGATGAACGCTCGCCCATCAACCCGAAACGGTTGAGGTACCACCATTCGGCGGTAGCCACATGCGCCAGAATACCGCGAATGCTCCAGCGCTGTCCCTCATAGGTTTGATCCAGTTTCTCAGCGGGCAATTCTCCCACAATCGCCAGCAAATCCGCACGGCTCCAGGAGAGCAGATCCAGTCCGTTCTGTACTTCTTCCTCGCTCAATGGGCGCCAGTCATCGCGGAAAAAGGAATTAATTTCCAGCCCTTCCGGAACCACCTCGAAGGCTTCATTAATACAGTACACTTCCCACGTCTCCACCAGACGCAAGTCGAGGTGGCTCATATTCAGGCGCGGTTCGCCGGCATGGCGGTTGACCCAGTGCTCGTAACGCACCAGCGCCTGCGGCAGGTTGAGCAGGGCTTCACTGCTATCTCTGCCATAGGCAAACGCGCCAGGGTAATCCAGCGCCCAGGCAATCGAACGGCGACCCTCAAAACCGTTTTCCAGACCGATGCGAATCAACATGGGAATCCTCCACCCATCATCATAGCACAATTTTTTTAACCCAGCCTCTCAGGCGCAGGGATGATTGGTGATGGTTGAGCAATCAGGCGTTCTTCGGCTCTAAATACGCCACCGCATAGGACTTTTCGTCGCTCATCACCAGCCGCAGATGATGTCCGGGGCGGAAATCTGCCACACGGATGAGTTTGAGGGCGGGCAAAATGCGCTCATCCACCTGAACAAACTGCTGCACCCGATTGGGAGAGCCATCAAAGAAGCGCCGGTTGAACACGCTTTGCGGATCATCCAGCACAATTGCCAGCGGGTAAATTTGCGACTCAATCAAATCCTGGAAGAAATGCGTCCCCAGCGAAGGTTCGGGGGCACTTCCCACCCCCTGCCCGGAGAGTTCCACCAGTGCACGGGTATGGTAAATATCGCCATAGTTGACGGGAACGCCCAGATCGGAGTTGGCGCTTCCCCAGCGTCCCGGACCCACGCAGATAAAGCGCTCGTTTTCCAGTGCGGCGTTCAGTCGCGCAATGGTGCGCACCAGCAGGTTGCGCAAGTCCATGCTCTGGAGATGGAAGTAGCCCTCCGGCGGGACATACAACACATAATCAATCCCTGAAACCACCCCTTCCGGCACCACAAAACGCGTGGAGAAGATGATATCCTCAGGTTGCAGGTTGACCGGCAGACTGACCGCTTCGGTGGGCATCAGGCTGGACTGCGGACGGCACTGCAGAATGGTAATACACAGGTGCGGCTGAGCGTGATCAGCGTGTTCGATGTTTAAGGTAAATTCCAGATCAACCGGAGAGTGATAATGTTTTTCCAGCGTTTTGAGGATGTGGCGCATTTTCTCGGCAAAGTCGGTGCGCTTGAGCAGTTCCTCAAAGGTAATGACCAGATGGCGCGGGCTGACATCCAGCAGGGCACTGCGCAGAGACTCAAAATAACCATCGCGGTCCACCTGCGCCAGATAGCGCAGCGGCGGATAGCGGGCGTCCAGCACCTCGTGAATGGGCAGGGACTTAAAGGCATTATCCTCAAGGTCAATCACATCCACATACTGCTGGGAATAGCGGCGCACCTGTTTGGGATCGGTGGAAGGGCGCAGAAGCGGGTGACTGAGCGCCACCAGACGCGGATAATCATTACCCACACGGTCCACCGCGCGCGTGCCCAGTCCCCAGACCAGACGGATAACCCCATCTTCACGGCGGATTTGCGGCGCCCAGCGGTACAGGTTGCGACTGAAGGCAACCCCGGCAGCATGCGGCAGGAAAAAGCGTCCGTAGCGTTCCCCCTCAACCACCTGAAGCAAAATTGCCATGCGCTCGTCATAATCCTGCAGACGCTTACTGCGGCGGTACAGCAACGCTCCCGGGTTGAGCGTAGAGGCATACACGCGGGTGATGCCGCGCACCAGTTCGCGCAGGTTTTCCTCCACACCGCCCTGGTTGGGCAGGAAGACGCTGTCGTACTTTCCGGCAAACGAGGTGCCGAAATTGTCTTCCAGCAGACTGGATGAGCGCACAATCAACGGCTTTTTACCGATGCGCTCCAGCAAATCGCGCAAATGGTCGAGGATATCCACCGGGAACTGTCCGGCTTCAAAATCGCGCAGGATTTGCGGGTAATCGGAGCGCATCTCTTCTTCGCTCTTGTACTTCTGGTCGTTCCAGCGCACCAGGTTATTGATGGTCATGAACGTGTAGAACACGTCCGAGCCGATGAAATACGAGTCGGGTACATTCAGGCACTGGAGGATTTCGGGGTCGCCGGAAGACCGCAGGATACGCAACGCCAGCAACATGCCTGCGGCTTTGCCACCAATGCGTCCGGTTCCAATCTTGCGGCGGCGGATCTCCGCCAGATCTTCTACGGTAAACCACTGCTTGGCAACGTCCAGGTAACCCAGTTGATCGCTGATCAGCGTGCGGATGATGACCACCTTGTTTTCTTTCAGGCGGGCTTCCAGCGGAGCGCGCTGTTCCGGCGGCATGGACTCAATACGGAAGGCTTCCTCAAAGACCAGTTCTAAGGGTGCCAGTTCCGGGTTAAACGAAAGCGTCTGATCCTCGAAAGACACGCCTCGTTCCCGCAGAACCTCCCAGACCAGTTGCTCAAAGAGTTCGTAGGAAAGATACTGACTGAACAGGTAGTCGGTGTGATGGTCGCGCACCCGCTGAAGGCGCAGTTCCCACAGTTCGGCAGGTTCCTCGCCGTACGGGTCGCGCAAACCCTCCCATTCCTGCGTCTGAATGGCGAGGGCACGGGCCTGTTCTTCAAACTCCAGCGGGGTGATGATGCCGCGCTCAAAGAGTTCGCGGCGCATGCGCGCCCGAATACGCCCGGCCAGCACCGGGTACTGACATAACGCCAGATAAATGCGGAACTGCCGTCCCGGATGCGAGCCGTGCGTAACCATGTCCGTCCCCAAAGATCAACCCAGGTGCATGGGCATAATCACATGCTGGAAGGACTCATCACCCACCGGCTGAAGCCGCGCCGGAGAGCGGTTGTCATTGGTCTGCAGAACCAGATTCGGGGTCTTGATGACTTCCAGAGCCTCGCGCAGGAATTTGACGTTAAAGGCAATCGCCAGGGTGGGACCTTCGATGTTGGCATCCACCAGCGACTCGTTGGCGCCAGTCTCTTCCGACTGGGCAGAGATCTCAATTTGTCCGGGGCGGTCGTCAAATTTTTGCAGGTGCAGGCGCACCACGCCGTTGCCCATGCGGGCAATGATCTCCGCCTGCTTGACGGCTTTGAGCAGGGCATCGGTGGAGACAATGGTGTGCGTCTTGTACGAGCGCGGCAGGATGACCTTGTAATCGGGGAAGTTGCCGTCAATCAACTGCGAGGTGAGTTGCAGATTTTCCATCTGGAAGACCACCTGCCCGCGTCCGGGCGGGACAATCAGGCGCACCTCTCCCTCCTGGGCAATGCGCGCCAGTTCCTGGAGTGCCCGTGCGGGGATGATGACGGAAATGGGCTGAGAAACCGGTTCGCTCAAACGCATCTGGCGCACGGAGATGCGGAAGCCGTCGGTTGCCGCCAGCGAAATTTCATCGCCGCTGATAACCATCTGCACGCCCTGCAGCACGGGGCGGGCTTCCTCGGTGGAAGCCGCAAACGCCACCTGCTGAATCATCTCTTTGAAATCGGCAACCGGCAAAAGCACGCCGTGGTCGCTGTCCACCGCAGGAACAGGCGGGAATTCTGCCGCGTCAATGCCTTTTAATTCGGTGGACGAAGAACCGCATTTTACAGAGAGCGCCATCGAACGAGGATTGACTGCCAGATGAATCATCTCACTGGGCAGGGTGCCGATTAAGTCGGCAAACAGGCGGGCAGGCACAGTAATGGAGCCCTCTTCCTGAATTTGTGCGCCGAGCCAGCAGGAAATTCCCAGTTCCAGGTTGGTTGCCGCCAGGCGCAAACGCCCTTCATCGGTCGCCAGCAGAACATTACCCAGCACGGGTAAGGTACTGCGCGGAGCCACCGCTCGAGAAACCAGTCCAAGTCCATGCGCCAGTTGCTGTTGCGATACCGTAACCTTCATGATGACCCTCTCCATCCAATCGGTGAGAATGTATGTTCAAAGTATATCAAAAAACCGCTTTAACGGGGTTGATTCCAGAGCATCGAGATGAGCAATCCAATCGCTACGCCCAGCACCAGAAAGAGCGCACCGCCCAGCAAAATCTGCACCCACCCGCCGGAGGGGGACATTGCCAGCAAAAACGCCAGCGCCACAATCAATGCCGCCAGCAGAATGCCAAAAACCAGGTAAATGAAGAGACGGTGCACCTGTTTCATGAAACGCTCGGCGCCAGCAACCTGCAAAGGAAGCGGCTCGCGGCGCTCGAAATCTTCCAGGATTTGCAAAGCCGCCCGCGGCACAGTGCGGATGAACTGCTCCCATTCCATGCCCATCTGAACGCCCTGCTCCAGCCAGGCCCGCCTGGGAAGGAACATCGCCAGGGTCAATTTTTGTACGAACGGCTCGGACACGGCAAACACATCGAAATCGGGGTCCAGTTGCAAACCAATCCCTTCCATCATCGCCAGGGTTTTGCCCAGCAGCCACAGATTCGACGGCAGGCGCAGACGATGATGAAACATGATGGGGGTGATCTCTTCCATGACCTCGCGGGCACGGATGTCCTTCAGGGGCAGATTGGCATATTTCATCAGCAGGCGGTTGATATCCAGCGCCAGTTGCCTGCGGTTGACATGCACATCGGCGGCGCCCATGCGAATCAGTTGATCCACAATGCCTTCAGCGTCCAGACGCACCGAAACAATGTACAAACGCACCAGTTCGGCGCGGTCACGCTCGCGTAAAAAGCCCACCATGCCAAAATCCATGGCGCCAATCACCTCGCCGGGCAGAATGACCAGATTGCCCGGGTGCGGGTCGGCATGGAAAAATCCATCTTCCAGCACTTCTTTAATCACAATACGGGCGCTGTTGAGGGCAATGCGTTTTAAGTCATATCCGGCGGCTTTGAGGCGGTCAATCTGATCAATTTTGATGCCATTCAGGTACTCCATCACCAGCAGACGCTGAGTGGTGTACTGCCAGTACACCTCGGGAATGTACAGGCAGGTCTCTCCGGCAAAGTTACGGCGGAAGCGCTCGGCGTTGCGCGCCTCACGGCGGTAATCCAGTTCATTACGCAGGGTAAAGGCAAATTCATCCACCACGCCAACCAGATCGTAATACTGACCCAGCCGGGTTCCGGAAACCCGCCGCGCCCATGCCGTAAGAATGTCCAGATCCACCTTGACCTGCCGCTGAACGCCGGGACGTTGCACCTTCAGCACCACCTCTCTGCCATCGTGCAGGCGGGCGTAATGCACCTGCGCCAGCGAGGCACTTGCCAGCGGTTGAGGGGAGATCTCCGCAAACACCTCTTCCGGAGGTCTGCCCAGTTCCTGCTCGATCACCGGGCGGATCACCTCCCAGGGCAGGGGTGGGACGCTGTCCTGCAGGTGGGACAGTTCGCGGATGAATTCCGGAGGGAGCAAATCGGGGCGGGTGGAAAGGATCTGTCCCAATTTAATAAAGGTGACACCCAGTTCTTCCAGCGCCAGCCGCAGATGCAGAGCCACCTCATCGGGCATGGAAGGCGCCGCCACGCTCCCCGCAGGCAGGCGCAGAAAGCGCCGGATGGGCGCCCATTGCGGATCGAGACGGGCAAACAAAAACTCCAGTCCGTGGTTGAGCAGAACACGGACAATTTCGCGGTAACGATGGAAGTGAAACTCCGGGAATAGAGGGAACAAGGCAACCCTCCCTGCTCTCATCATAGCAGGGAGGGAGCAATCCGGCAAGGTCAATGCTCATCCGGAAGTTCCGCCTGACCTTACGTTTCCTGAATCAATCCGTGGCGCAGGGCAAAACGGGTGAGCGAGGCAATATCGTACAAATCCAGTTTTTTCATTAAATTCCCGCGGTGGGTTTCAACGGTTTTTGGGGAAATGCCCAGCGCCAGGGCAATGGCTTGAGTGGTGCATCCGCTGGCGAGCAACGTCAGAACTTCTTTCTCGCGGGCGGTTAACCGCTCCACCGGCGGCTGTGCCCGGATGACTTCCTGAATGCGCTCCATGGGAACCCCCGGCGGAAGGTATACTTCTCCCGCCACAGCAGTACGGATGGCGCGAATCAGTTCTTCATCGGGAACATCCTTCCACAGGTAGCCGCGCGCGCCTGCCTGCAATGCCCGGGCAATGTATTCCTCGTCTTTATACATGGAGAGCATGATCACAGCCGTGGAGGGCGAGATTTCCAGCACGGTGGTGAGAATCTCCAGCCCGGTGATGCCCGGCATGGAAATATCCAGCAAGAGCACATCGGGATGAGACTGGCGCAATTGCTCAAGCGTTTCCTCTCCGCTGGCAGATTCCCCCACCACGCACAGATTCGGGTCAGTCTCCAGCAACAGGCGGATTCCCCGACGCACCAGCGCGTGATCGTCAGCCAGCAGGATGCGGATTCCCGTCATGATACCACTCCAGAACAACGCGCGTGCCCTTTCCGGGGGCGGTATCAATGAGCAGGTTTGCCCCAATCAGTTCTGCACGCATGAACAGGTTGTTTAACCCCAGCGATTTGCCAAATGTGGCGAGACGGGCTTGCTGTAAATCAAAGCCGCGCCCATCATCGCGGATTTCCAGCCGGGAACAGGTGGAAGTTTGTTCAAAAGTAAACCAGCAATGGGTTGCCTGCGCATGACGCAGGACATTGCTGAGGGCTTCCTGCGCCACGCGGTAAAACGCCAGTTCCACCTCGCGGGGCATGGGCAGGTACGATTCGGGGGTAGAGAGGGTCAGGGGCAGTGCCACCGAGTTCGCCATGTTATTCGCCAGCCAGCGCAAAGCGGTGACGAATCCCAGATCCTCCAGCATTTTGGGATGCAACTGCAGAGAAAGCGAACGCACCTGATTAAGGATGGAAGAAGCCAGATTCAAACTCTCATCCAGGTTTTGCCCCAGATCGGGGAAGGCCGTTTTTACAGCAGCGGCAACACGCGTCAGGTTTAAGTACAGAGCCGTAATGGCTTGCCCTAACTGGTCATGAAAATCTCGAGCCAGACGCTTTTTTTCCTCTTCCTGAACGTTCATCAACGCTCTGGAAAGGCGGAAAAGATTGGCTTCATTGTTGCGGGTTTTTTCATACAGGCGGCGGTTTTCTTCGACTTGCCGGCGGAGTTCATCCATCAATTCACGCTGGCGAAGCGCCATACTGAGCATATCCGCGCTGGGAAGCAAAAAGTTCAAATCATTTTCCTGGTACATACCGGGTTGGGAATGCACCAGCCCAACGGCAAAGCGCACATCCATTCCCGGGCGAATCGGCAAAAGCAGGAGGGAACGATCCTCTGCGCACAGCGATTCGCCATCCAGCGCGTAGTTTCCCTGAGAAAGGTCTTGAATGCAGTACGGTTGAGACACAGCACGTAAAGCCGCCAGCAGGCTGCCCTGCAGAGAATGCTCCCCACCCTGTACCCAGCGGTCACCTGCAGGATGGTATTGCCAGACCACCGCATATCGGGACTGATCCAGGAATTTCCATAACACAACCCGGGTGCAGGGCAAGAGATTGGCAACCCCCTGGGCATACAGGTAGAACAACTCGTCCAGGGTGTTGCCCTTGAGAATCATGTGGTTCAACTGTTCCAGCCGGGTGAGTTTTTCGCCAGTACGCTTGCTCTCGGTAATATCCCGATTGACGGCAATCATTCCGATCATTTCGCCCTGTTCGTTTTCCAGCAGGGCAACCGTGGAGGCGATCCAGACCGGTTTTCCCTGACGGTCAAACTGACGTACAATCCCCCGCCAGATTTTCCTGCGGAGCAGGGTTTGAAAAGCCGTCTGAGAGGTTTCATTTGGGTCTTCGTACTGGGTGCGGAGGAACTGACTGACCGGTTTATTCAAAACCTCTGCGGAAGTCCATCCGTACAAAGCCTCTGCCGCGCGGTTCCAGAGGGTAATACGCCAGTCCCGGTCGGTGACAATAACCGCTTCACCGAGCGTTTCCAGCAACTTTTTCTCGAAATCGACAGGTTCCGGCATCACCCTCCCCCAGATATTTCAGGATGGTTTTTAAATTATACATAAAGATACCGGAAAAACATCCATTCCAAATGAATTTCAAACGCCTTGAATCCGTCCGCGGCTGGTTTGACAGCCCTCATCAACCATGCTTTAATACAGATATGCCCCTTTTTGGTCCCCCCAATGTCGACGCCCTGAAAGCCCGCCGCGATGTCAAAGGTTTGCTGAACGCGCTGAAATACCGCGATGACCCCACTGTGCGCCGTAAGGCGGCGCAGGCGCTGGCAGAGATCATGGAAGAACTGCCCGCAGAAGTGCGAGAGAAAATCATCCCTGCCCTGCTTGCCGCGCTGGAAGAAGTGGATTCCTCGGTTTTTCAGGCAGTGATAGGCGCGCTCAGTGCGGTGGGGCAACCTGCCATTCTGCCGCTCATTGGGGCATTACGCGCGCCTCAGGAACGGGTGCGCGAAGGGGCGGCGCGGGCACTGGGCAGACTGGGGGTCGGACTGAATGAGCCTGCTTATCTGCGTCTGGCGGTGGATCCGCTCATCGGCGCCCTGCGCGATAGCGCCTTCGTCGTCCGGCGCGCCGCGGCATGGGCGCTGGGAAACATCGCTCCCCGCCTGGACGCCGCCTCCCGGGGCCTGCCCGTGGAGAATCTGGTGCTGTGCCTTCGCGATCCTGTACCCGAGGTACGGCAGTTTGCCGCCGGAGCGCTGGGAAAAATCGGCGAGGGGCGTGCCATTCGCCCGTTGATTGCGGCGCTGGAAGATGACTCCTCAGTCGTGCGCAAAACCGCCGCCGAAGCCCTGAACACCTTAGGCTGGCATCCCACCACCCCCACCGAGCAGGTGCTGGAATGGATTGCCCTGCAAAACTGGGAGCGCCTTTTCCAGATGGGAGAAACTGCCGCTCCCGCGCTTTTGCACGTGGCAAAAGACCGGGATCGGGATGTACGAACGGGTGCCATCCGCGTGCTGGGCAAACTGGGTATACCGCAGGGTGTAGAAATCTTCCTGCAGAGTCTGCACGATGTGGACGCTGAAGTCCGCCGCGCCGCCGCCGAAGCGCTGGAACAGGCAGGCACGCCGCAAGTCGTTGAGGTGCTTTTACAAGCCCTGCGCGACCGCGACCGCGAAGTGCGCCGCCGGGTCATCCGCGCTCTCGGACGCACAAAAGACGCGCGCGCCGTTCCCCCGTTACTGGGAATCCTCAAGAGCCATGAAGAAGACTTTGCCCAGATTGCCATGCAGGCGCTGGTAGAAATCGGGTTGAACGGGGTGCTTGCCATTATCCCCGCTCTGGGCGATGCCGACCCCTATGTGCAGGAACGGGTTGCCTGGGTGCTTACCCGGATGGGGTCTGCCGCTGTCCTGCCGCTGATTCAGGCGCTCCAGATGTCGCCTCCGCCCGTCAACGAATTTGCGGCCCGCATTCTGGGGGATATAGGCGATACGCGCGCCGTCTATCCGCTCATCAATGCGCTGGAAAACCCTTTACTGACCGGTTACGCCGCCCAGGCACTGGGCAAAATTGGCGATGCGCGCGCCGTCCCGCCACTGCTGGACTTGCTCAACGCCAACAGCGATGCCGTACGGCAAGCCGCCGCTCTGGCGCTGGGCAACATCGGCGATCCGCGGGCAGTGGACGCGCTCATTCCTTTGCTGAAGTCCAACGAACGCGCCACCCGGCTGGAAGCCGCCCACGCACTGCTGCAGTTGTACCGCTCCAACCGGCTGGATATCATCGCCAAGCGTAAAATCCTCGCTCAGCAAGACCGCATCACCGAGGCGCACGCCGACCACCAGAGCCACGTGGATAACGTGCGTTCTTCGGACTGTCACCGCGATGAAATGTATCACCTGGATACCGGCATTGGTTTACCCTTCCCCACCGAATGAGAGGTACTTCGATGAAACCACTGCAGTTAGTCTCTCGCTTTGCTCAACATTACTGGAAAGAACTGCTCATCACAGTGGTGAGCATGCTGGCGCTGGTTGGTATTCAACTGTTCATCCCCTGGGCAGTGCGCTCACTGATCAACACCGTCACTGCCGGGATGGACAGCCCCCAGACACTCCACGCCATCACCATGCTCACTCTGGCGGTGATCGCAGTGTACCTGATGCGCGGTGTATTCCAGTACCTGCGCAGTTACATGGCGCACATTGCCGGCTGGGGGGTGGTGGCAGACCTGCGCAAGTACGTTTACGACCACCTGCAGCGGCTGAGTTTGCGCTTTTATGAGGACAAGCAAACCGGTCAATTGATGTCGCGGGTGATCAACGACACCGACCTGTTCGAGCAGTTAATTGCCCACGCCGTGCCAGATGTGCTGGTGAACGTGATTACGCTCATCGCCATCAGCGCAGTGCTGTTCCATCTGAACTGGATTCTGGCACTGCTCAGCCTTGTCCCCATTCCGCTGGTGGTGCTATCCCTGCGGCTGTACGCGCGCTATGTGCGTCCCCGTTTTGTGGAACGCCAGAAGGTGCTGGGAGAGTTAAATGCCATCCTCAACGATAATCTCTCCGGCATTCGCGAAATCAAAGCCTTTACGCAGGAAGAAGAGCAGTACCTGCGGGTGGGCAATGGGGTGGACAATTACAAAAAAGCCAACCTCAAAGCCCTGCGACTGATGGCAATCTTTCAGCCCTTCATTGACTTTGCCTCTTCGCTGGGCACGCTGGTGGTGATCTATTTCGGAGGACGCCTGGCGTTTCAGCAAACCCTGCCGGTGGCTGATCTGGTGGCATTCTTCCTGTATCTGGAAATGTTTTACCAGCCGGTACGCAACCTGAGCGGCGCATGGGAAGCCATCCAGAACGCCCTGGCAGGCGCCGAACGGGTCGCAGACCTGCTGGAAGAACAACCCGAACTGGAAAAGCGCCCGCACCCCGTTGTGCTTTCCGGTCGGGCAAAGGGACACATCCGCTTTGAGAATGTGTCCTTTGAGTACATCCCCGGCGAGCCGGTGCTGGAAAACATCAACCTTGAGATTCTGCCTGAGCAGGTGGTGGCGCTGGTGGGTCCTACCGGTGTGGGCAAATCCACGCTGGCGAGTTTAATCCCCCGCTTCTACGACGTAACCAGCGGTTCGCTTAAACTGGACGGTTACGATGTGCGCGACCTTTCACTGGAGTCTCTGCGCAGGCAGGTGAGCATTGTCCTGCAGGATGTCTTCCTGTTCCATGGCACCGTGCGGGAGAACCTGCTCTTTGGTCATCCCGACGCCAGCGAAGAGCAAATGATTGAAGCGGCAAAAGTTGCCAACGCGCACCGTTTCATCATGGACCTGCCCAACGGCTACGATACACTCATTGGCGAGCGCGGGGTGAAACTCTCCGGGGGGCAGAAACAGCGCCTTTCCATTGCCCGCGCGGTACTGAAAGATGCCCCTATCCTGATTCTGGATGAAGCCACCTCGGCAGTGGATACGGAGACCGAACTGCTCATCCAGCAAGCCCTGGAACGATTGATGCGGGGACGCACTACCCTGATCATCGCCCACCGGCTCTCCACCATCCGTAACGCCGATAAGATTGTGGTGCTGGAAGGACGACACATCGTCGAAGAAGGCTCTCATGAACAGTTGTTCTCGCGGCGCGGGCTGTACTACCGGCTTTGCACCATTCAAAGCCAGTTAGAACCAGTGCGGATGAATTGACCTCGCCCGACAACCAAAAGCACACACCCCCCAGTTTCGGGGGTGTGTTTGATATTCACCATCCAGGATCACAGATACGTCTCGGGCGCCCCGGTTTCCGTTTTATCCTTTGCCCGGCAGATGAAACTTCACCGGAATGACGAAGCGCTGAGGTTTGGCACGACGGGAACGGCGGGTAGCGGCGCGTTCCGCTTTGCGGGCGGCACGTTCCGCTTTGCGGGCTTCGCGCTCGGCGCGCTGGCGCAGAATATTCTCATCATACGCCGCCAGTTCACGGGCATGGATGATGGTGACAATGATAAAAGCGCTGAACAGCAACAGAGCGATGAACAACGCCACCAGATCATACAGCGTAAACGATCCCAGCAGACTGGAGAAGGTAGGGTTGCCCACGTAGAAGACAAAGATGTTCGAAAGAATCATGATGCCGCGCACTTCCGTCGGTCCCAGGCGCAGGAAGGAAATCTGGAAAACCCCCTTCACCTGACTGTACAGAAACACCTGAATGGACATCATCAGGTAAGTAATCAGCGCCAGCATGGCGAATTCCACGCGCACATACGGCGAAAGCCCCAGCCCCATGAACACCAGCGCTTCCGAGACCGCGTCCACGGCGTGGTCAATGTAATACCCGTAGTTCGAGCGTTCAATTTTACGATATCGCGCCAGCGTACCGTCCAAACTGTCGCCAAACCAGTTGAGCAGGACCCCCAGGTTTGCCAGCCAGAGAAATGCCGGACTGAAGTTGGTCAGAATCAGGCTGATGCAAATCAACAGTGAGGCAAAAATACCCAGCGCGGTGAGGTGGTCGGGGTTCACCCAAGCAGGCATGTGAGCCGCCAGCCATTCCAGGGCTTTCTTCTCCAGCGGGCGCAAAATTGTTTCATTGACACGCACATGATTTTTAATGTGATTTTCCATGTCAGTTCATCCCTTCGTTGTGAGTTATGGCACCTGATCCATCCAGTCGGGCCAGACCGGGAAGGTCATATTCCATTGTACCGGAAACTGGCGGATATTGCCCATAACCACTTCGAGCACTGCCTCGGCATTTGCCAGAATTTCTTCCTGCGGATCAGGGAAGCGCTGGAGGGTCAGTTCACTTGCCCAAAGCGAAATGCGCTGATTGTCCTTCAACGCCGCACCAACCACGTAAATGGGCAAATCCAGTTTCAAAGCCACGCGCACATGTGCCACCGGCAATGCCGCCGGGATGCCAAAGAAGCGTGGACGGAAGGCGCTGTCGGCAAAGGGACGGTCGACCCCAAAAACCACCGCCTCACCATCCCGCAGACGGGTCAGGGCTGTACGCACGGCTTCCAGCGAACCTGGAATCACCTCAATGCCCACCTGACGGCGGAGTTGATTCTGAACCTGATAACCCTCCAGCAGGCGGTTGGGTGCGATGGCAGTCAGCCGTCCAAACAACGGCGCCGAAACCCAGCCCAGCAAATCCGGGTTGGTCATGTGGGGCAACGCCAGAATGACCCCGTGCTCGCGGTTGCGGGCTTTTTCAGCCACTTTCAGGAAACTCTCTTCCACCTGCACCCGCTTTTTCAGCACCTGCGGATGGTCTTTCCAGTGGGCAAAGTCATACACGGCACGGGCGGCACTCCGCAGGGTTTCGCGCGTCAGATGATCCAGTTCGCGCGCATCGGGCTGTCGGTCATGGGCAATCCACTGATTCAGGCGCACAGCGCGCACCGGCGCCAGATGCGGCATACGACTCATCAGCCCGGAAATCAGATCTGCCAGCGCATACCCCACCACCGGCGGCAAAGCCCTGCCCAAACCCAGCGCCGCCTGATACGCCGCGCGGCTGTTGATGATGTGATAGATGCGATTCATGCTATCGTTCGACTTCTTGAATGGCTTCTTCTGCAGTGAGTCCTCCATACACCACTCGCATGATTCCGGGGAAATAGCGATCCATAATCAACAGGTTGGGATAGACGAGATTGCGCACCATCACGGGGGTAAATTCTACATCTTCCACATCCAGACTGGTTTTATAGCGCACCTCGCCGTCTGACAGATCCATTTCAAAATTACCCACCACCATGCCGTAATTGGCGCGGGTGATGAATTCCATCACTTCCTGGCGTTTTTCCGGGGGCACCTTGAGGGGAGATACCGAATAAAACACACACTGATGCTGGAGTTCACGTGCCTGAGCAAAGCATTCATAACGCCCGTTTTGACCCTGAAACGCTGTGTTCAGAATGGTGGTGTTTTCCAGATGCACATAGTGCCAGTCGTCATTCTGGAAGAAATCTTCAAGAACAGACAGGATCGTTTTCATGAATGAATGGATCCTCTAAGAGGGGTCTCCAGACGCGCTGAGACTTTCGGCATAAGCCGTGCCGTTCAGCCACGCCAGAATGGTGAGGATGTAAGCAACCCCAAAAGAAGTCAGTGCGGGGAGCAAAAACAGGAGGAAAATCCACAGGGGAAAGATCACCGCCAGCCCGAGTTGCAACAGGTACAAAAGCATCAAACCCAGCAGGAAGATAACGATGAAAGCGCCCTTGCTGGCTTTGAACACCCGCCACCACCCTTTGAAATCAAAAAGCGCAGAGAAGGTATCGCGCACTGCCATGTGAGTGAGAGCAGGTTGTAAAAGCGTTCCCCCTGCCAGATAGAGCAAAAACCCCAACCCCTGAAACACAAAAAGCACCGTCATGGCAAACATCATCAGGAAGAAAGCCAGCGCGTCCTCTCCTCTTCCCCCGATCCCTACCACAGAAAATACAAGAGCGAAATACAGCGCCCATGCTTTCAGAATCAAAATGAACGCGGGAAGCAGGAAAATCAATCCGGCGCCGAGGGCTTTCAAGCCATTGACCAGCAACCGCCCCCAGTTTTCCCAGGGCGGAAGCGCGGGTTTACCACCCTGCGTCGCCAGCCGCAGGACCTCCACGAGATACCCCGCCCCCATCAGGCATGGGAGAAGCGGGAACACCCAACCGAGGGTGAAAAAACCGCCCAGAAAGAGAAAACGGGGCAGGGTTTCACGGTTCTGGAAGGGAAACGCCATCAGAGAGGCAAAGCCTCTGGGAGAAAAAGACAACTCGTTATCCATATTATTGACTCAACTGTGCAAAACCAAGGGTCTCGAAATCATTTAACCCCATCACCCGGCTGAAAACGACCCGTCGGGCGGTGAAAAGGTGCAGTGGATAGTTAAAGCGAGGAGCAAATTCCAGTTGTACCGGCGTGATGAGATCCAGGGCACTACACGTAAACGGCGTGTTGTGCGGATAGTGTGGGATGATACCCGTCTGTTCAAGCAGTCCATCCAGCGCAAGGATGAAGGCTTTAAACTCTGGGGTGTACTCCACCTGCCAGCGCAGGACGTAACTTTGCCAGAAGGGCGCATGGAACTGGGTGAGCCCACTGGCAATGACCGGGAAAGCAGGAAAACGCGCCAGCGCCGTGCGCAGGTTCAGCACCACCTCGTGAATCTTGCGATCGAAAGGCGGTTCAAAACGCTGACAGGTCACATGCACCTCGGCAGCAATCCAGCCGCCAAAGGTGCGCATTAATTCTTCCTGCATCTGTCGAAGGGGAGGAAGTTCTTCCGGCTCCGGCATCAGGAGAACACAAATATCCCCTGCCTGTGCGGTGCGAATCTCAGTCATCTGACCCTCTCTGCATAAGTCTTTTAACGATTGTACAATAAACTCTCTCCCGCCGGGTAAGAATCCTGCACATTTCCGCAAAACTGTCTGTATCACCGTAAGAAAAAGACCTGCCTTCTGCATGCAGGTCTTTGATTGCATTACCGCTCAAAGATTATCCCTTGGGATGGATAGAATTTCCGCGCCCAATGCCAAAGTAGGTAAAGCCAAGAGAGCGCAATTTGTCGGGGTCCCACAGGTTGCGAGCGTCCATGATGATGGGCTGGCGCATGGAATGGTAAATCTGGTCAAAATCCAGTTGTTTGAATTCGTTCCATTCGGTTGCCAGCACCAGCGCATCTGCCCCTTCGGCAACCTGATAGGGGGTATCCACCAGTTGCACCCGCGGGAGAACACTGCGGGCATTGTCCATAGCCTGAGGGTCGTAGGCTTTGACCAGCGCGCCTTCGTTTTCCAGCAGGTGAATCACTTCCAGAGCAGGGGCTTCGCGGATATCATCAGTGTTGGGCTTAAAGGAAAGCCCCAGCACCCCGATGACCTTCTGATCCAGCGATCCGAGGGCTTTGCGCAGTTTGACCACCACACGGCGGCGCTGATTGCGGTTGATTTCCATCACCGCCTGAAGCAGTTGCGGGTGGGTGCCGTGCAGAACAGCCATGTGCGCCAGCGCCTTCACATCTTTGGGGAAACAACTGCCACCCCAGCCCAGGCCGGCATCCAGAAATGCCGGTCCAATGCGCTTATCCAGCCCCATGCCGCGCGCGACTTCGCGCACGTCGGCACCCAGTTCCTCGCAGATATTCGCAATCTCATTAATGAAGGAAATACGCGTGGCAAGGAAAGCGTTCGAGGCGTACTTGATCATCTCAGCCGTACGCAGGTCGGTGATCATGATGGGACAGCGCAAACTCTGATACAACTGCGCCACTTTCTCTGCTGCGTTCCGATCCAGCGAGCCCAGCACCACGCGGTCAGGCATCATAAAATCATTAATGGCAGAGCCTTCACGCAAAAATTCCGGGTTGCTGACCACGCTGAAATCCAGCGGTTTACCCGCCCGGCGGCGGTTGATCACCTCTGCCACCCAGTCACCGGTACCAACCGGCACGGTGGACTTGTTCACCACCACAATGGGATGATCCACAATATCGGCAATGGCTTCTGCCGCCTGACGCACATACTGCAAATCGGCTTCGCCATCCACTCCCGAGGGTGTGCCTACTGCGATGAAGGCAAATTCGGCATCCTTGAGGGCTTCCGGGTAAGAGGTGGTGAAATGCAGTCGTCCATGGCGTACATTCTGCTGGACAATCTGCTCCAGCCCTGGCTCGTAAATGGGCATGATGCCCTGTTTGAGACGTTCGATGCGCGAGGCATCCACATCCAGACACGTCACGGTATTTCCCAGATCGGCAAAGCAGGCTCCGGTGACCAGCCCAACGTATCCCGTTCCAATCACACAAATTTTGCTCATAAATTCATCATCCTCTCGGCAAGATTATAGCACAGGCATTTGAGCGACAAGCCGTCGGTAAAAATTGTTGCGAATTTGTATGTTTTCAGTCCTCATTGATTCTTCAGGGCAGGCGCGGTGGAACGCGGTACACCGTACCGGTAGTGGTGCGGAAAACAGGCATCAGGACTTGTTCAAATTTCAATTCCGCCTGCGAGAGGTTACACGCCCGCTCCGGCTGAGCGCACAGGTCGCGGATGTAAGCGCGCTCGGTGTTGGTCAGAATGACATAATCCACCCGCCATTTGTGGAGCAATTCCAGCGCCAGCGCGGCATCGCCGGTGGTATAGATGGTTTCGATGTCTGGTTCGCGTTTGCCCTGTTCATTGTAGTTACCCCGCCACTGCATCTCATGGATTGCCCAGCCCAGCACGGCAGGATAACCCGTAAACGCACTGATGCGCCCTTCGTAGGTGTAAGACTTTCCAGGCGCCTCCAGCAGGATGGGCACTTTCCCATCCACTTTGCCATACTGGTTCAACCACTGAACAATCTCCCAGTCTTCGGGGTTTTCAGCGCGGAACTCGCTGGCGGCATCCAGCGTAGGGGTGGACTGGAAGGCATTGGTGCGGGAAATGGTTGCCAGAACAGGATACACCATTCCACCCAGCAGAGCCAGCGTCACCCCGCCCAGCGCCAGCGCCCGTATAACCCGGGCAAACGGCAGGCGGTTCACCATCCACCACAGGGCATAAGCGCTGGAAAGCGCCATCAGTACCCAGCCCTGAAAATAAAACTTAAAGACGGTATTCATGCGCACGCCAAAGCCGTCTTTAAGGTAAAGAAATTCCACCGAGAAGGTGAGCGCCACGCCCAGTAAAATCATCACCAGCACAAAGGGCAACGCTGAATCGGGAACGGATGTCTCTTCCCCTTCCTCTGTGCGGTGCGGACGCAGGCACATCAAGCCCGTGGTGACCAAGCCCAGCAGGAAAGTCAGCACCAGGAACAGCCACGGGTTGCTCAGACGATAGGACAAAACCAGCAAGAGGGTTTGTCCCAGCGATTGAGACGCCAGATAAGGATGCAGAAAGGCGCTCCATTCACCGCCGCGGGCAGTGTTTAACTGCAAAACCAGCGCCGCCAGACCTAAAAGCGCCAGATAGGCAACGGAAATGCCCACCATCCAGCCCAGCCAGTGGCGCAGGAATATTTGCCAGACGCCGCCGAACTCGCGCTGCGCCAGCGTCAGCACCCCCAGGGCAAAAATGAGCAAAACCAGCAGAAAGTGTCCGAACATGACACTGTACTGCGAAAGGCGGGTGGGCGGGAAGATTTGTGGAAGGATGCCCCCCGCCTGCGAGGCAAAGCCCGCCCAGAAGGGCAGGTAGAAAATCAACGCCGATAGCACAAAAAGCACCCCAAAGCGCAGCGTTTCCAGCCCGTGTTCACGGGTCAATCTGCCCTGAGCCGACCAGCGCCCCGCCAGCCATGCCAGCAAAAACAGAGCCAGGTAAATCGGGAAGTCCCAGGTGTTCAGGAACGCCAGACTGCCCAGCATCACCCCCGCCAGCCCCTGCTCCATCCAGGTGGGAATGCGGTTTTCGCGGGCAAGGCGGTAGAAGTGCAGGGCAATCAGCACCGCCAGCAGAACAAATGGCAGTGCCATTTTGTGCGGGTGATTATCGCCCAGCAGAAAACTGAAGAAGGGGAACTCGGTAATGGGATTGAGATTAATGGCGTTGCCGCTCAAATCCAGATCGGTCAGCACGCGCGAAGCGCGCCACCACCACCATCCCCCGCCTGATGGCATGAAACTGCCCGTGGGGGTCGAGTTAAAGGGAAAATCGGGCAGGTTCAGCCACCTGGCAAAGGATTGAGGCAGCCACCCGCGCGCATAGAGCGATTCGAGCAACCCCTCGAGGTTACCCATCCCCGCTACGAAAATGGCACCCAGCACGCCAGCCGTTGCCGCCGCACGGAAATTTGCCTTCGAGAGGCTGACCAGGTTGTACACCACCCCATACGCGCCCTGCAGAGTGAGTGCAAACAGCAAAGCGTCAAAGACATCAAAACCCACCGCCGAAAGGACGCCGCTCAGTTTAACCAGCGCGCCCGCAATGATATAGCCCAGGTAGTAATACGAGATGGCAAAATCAGAAAGCCAGGGGTCAAGCGGGGGAAAAGTCACGCTGTTCAGTACGCCGTTCAGAAAGGCAATCTCCATGAACTTTTCCCCACCAAAGCGCATGATCTTGCCGATGGCAAACGCCCTCACCACGCTCCATCCCACAAAAGCCAGCAGGAAGAGCACTTCGCCCGCAAGGATGGTGCGCCAGCGCTTGTGCCAGAACTCCAGCAGAGATTGACGACGGTGAGGATTGCCCAACACCCTGCCCCATCCCCAGGCTGCTATCAGCGCCATGCAGAGCAAAACGGCGCCGGAGGTGTTCTGCAGCAGTTGGAGCGAGGATCCCAGCCAGAACAGATACGTGACCAGAAGAAGCCCCATGGCACGCGCCAGCGCCGCGCCGCGTTCAGGGAGAGTATGAAAGAACTCAAAGGTCAGCGGGAAAACCGCCAGACCAAAAAGGGTTGAAAAGAACCACCAGAGGAAAACAGGCATCCATTCCATAAGGGGAATCCATCCTAAGGGTGAGGCATCATCTCAATCCATACGCCATCCAGCGTCAGATAACGTCCCATGGCTTGAGCAGTAAGACAGGAATGTACGGGCAACACACACACCAGATCGCCAACCCGTAATTGCTCCAGTTGATGCGGGAACAGGCGCAAAATGCCGTGTTCCTGAGAGAGACGGGCAACATAGGCTCCGGGGAGCGGCTCGCCCCAGCGCCCATCTTTGGGGAGAGAGATTAAACCATAAAAGCGCTGTCCTCTGGAGAGCAGGAACTCTTTGGAAAGATGGATCGCCCCACCGTAAATCACCGCCTCGCCACGGCGCGGATGCAGGGATACCACCGGACAGACAAGCGCTACGGCAATCTGCTCCCAGGTGCAGGCGCCTAACATCCACTGCTGGACATCGTAGAAGACGAAATTGCCCGGACGCACCTCATCGGCGGGACGGAAATCCTGCACGATGGAGCAGGCAGGGGTATCTCCAACCGATAGAAGCAAAGATTGTGCCCATCCCTGCTCCTGAAGCACATGCCTCAGGGACTGCAGTTTTGAGAGGCTCTGACGATAAATCTCTTCCACCTCTACCGGGTAGGCGGCTTGATAGGTCTGTCCTGCATGGGTAAGCAAACCTTTCAGGTGCAGAGAAGGATACGCCCGACAGGCTTTGACCAGCGCGCTTGCGGTCTCCACATCATCCCAGAGGATGCCCGTGCGGCGGGCGCCGACATCCACCTTGATCCAGACCGAAAGGGGAGCAGACACGCGCTGCCCCAGAGCATGAACCACCTCTACCGACTCCACCAGCACGCCAAGGCGAATGCGCCCTGCCAGTTCGGCAATCTCGTCCAGTTGACGCAGGTTGACGGGGAACGCCAGGGTGATATCTTCCCAGCCGCAGTCGGCAAAATACTTTGCCATATCCACTGAGGAAACGGTAATGGCTTGCACCCCTTCCGCCCGAAACCACTCGCCAATCTGGCAGGACTGGTGGGTTTTGAAATGCGGGCGAAAATGTACGCCGTTCGCGGCGGCTTTTTTCGCCATGGTGCGAATATTCCTGCGGACAATTTCCTCATCCAGCAACAGAGTGGGCTTGCGGATTTGATCAAAAATGGACATCCTCTCACCACCTCTATCTTGCAGAAGTTTGCCTGCGTAAGATTAGTTTGATTATACGCTCGATTGGATGAGAAGAAGAAATAGTGAAAAATGAAAATAAAAAAATCGCCCTTGACGTACATCCTGACTCAGGTATAATATTCCCTTGCTTGCCCTCGTAGCTCAATTGGACAGAGCGTTTGCTTGCGGAGCAAAAGGCTGCAGATTCGAGTTCTGCCGAGGGCACTCCACAGGGATGCCATCCCTGTCTGTCCCCGTCAACGCACCCGATGGATCCCTGGGTGCGTTTTGTGTACTTTACCAGAAAAAAAAAGAGGTACCCCTGACACGGGGCGTGACCTGTCCAGGATCCACGCTCGCCTACCCGGCGAGCGAGCGCGCAGATAGACCGGTGGCTAACCCGCCGACCGGTGACCCTGGCCTGCAGGAAGGGTCGTTGCGCCCCGTGTCGGGAATACCTCATGGAGATTTGTCAAGGTTCAGGATGATTCGACCCGTGTAAGTTTTGAGATTGTTGATTATGACTGCCTTACCTGTATTTATACCACTTTCCGAAGCCGCCCGCAAATACGGGCTGGAAGAAGCCTGTTTGCGCCAACTGATTGAGAAAGGTAAAATCAAGGCTGCAATGATCGCAGGTGAGATGGTGGTGAGCGAAGAGGAAGTAAAAAAGCGGGCAGAGCAAGATCTTATCTCCGGCGTAACAAAAGAAGATTTACCGGAGTATCAAAGATTTTCTCAACTGTCGGGTGTTGGAATTGGAATAAACGAGGCTGCAAAAAAATATAACATTCCATATACAACTTTATATAGATGGCTAAAAAGAGGTTTCATTTCAACAATAGGAAGAGACGGACAAAAAGTTCTCATCAATGAGCAGGAAGTAGCTTTTTGCGAATTTTTTTATCGTCCTCACAAACATCGAGGCAAGAAAATTTTTACTTCAAATGGGTTACCATTACAAAAACAATATAAGTCTTTAGTATAAAGCAAAATCGTTATGGAAGAATTAAAGTGCCAATATCCTCAATGTAAAAACAAACCGAAGAAGAAATGCACCAAGTGCGGCAAATTGTTTTGCGAATTACATCTCAGATATGGAAATCCCAGACTTGCATTTGGATCTTTACAAAGTAGTATTGGTAATTATTGTGATGATTGTTGGATGTTATTAGAAAAACAAGGTAGACTTGAAAGAATTTTAGTGCCACTTATAGGAGGGCTAACAATGATTATCATAGCTTTGGCTATTAGATGGTTGTTGTTTTGAGAATTATTATTGTTAACAAATATTTGGCGGGAGATTCTCCCGTTTTTTTTGTCTTAAAACTTATCCATGTTGTTGTTGACAAACATGGATAAGTATGTTATATTCAGCATAGCACCTTCCCAAACCGACATTCAACAGCCTCAAACACAACGCCCCGGCACAGGGCGTTGTGCGCCCGACCGGGGCGTTCCGTGAGCCGTGTTGGTGGCACGCTCACGGTGAGGCAAGCAGGGCATATCTGCTCACCTCGCTGATTATTGTATCACGAGAGAACGGACACCCTGCCAAACCCGGCAGGGTGTTTGTTTAGCGGTGTTGGCTCGTTCAGGCGGTTGGCGCGTAGTGGCAGGTTCGATTCCTGCCCGCCTGAATGGACAGCCGGGAGAGACCGGCAAAGCACCTTACCAACTCGACGACATGGTAAATCCTCCTTTCTCACCTCCTTTCAGCCAGCCGCGCAGAGACGGGGGCGCTGTCCCGCCCCCGTGGTGGGTGCAACTCCCACCCGGCTGGTCTGCCGAACCTGTCGGGGCTGCTGACCCCATCAGCAGGCAGGTGCAGCCCGGCGCACCCTAACCAGTGCCGGGAACAGGCAGGGTGACGGCCCGGAGAGACGGGCAGGGGCAAAGACCTGGCGGTGTATGAGGATAAACCGCCGACTGTCCTGTCCGTGAATGCGACGAGCGGCGCTAACCACCCTCCGACAGCGAAAGCGGGAGAAGGCGCCGATCCGATCCCGTGGTGGTACGGGGATGGACCGGGCGGCAGGACGGCACGGGCAACCGGTGTAGTCAGCAGGTTGAGCGAGGGGTGCGAATTCGAAACCACGCACACACGCAACCACGGCGCAAATAAATGCGATCCCAAAAGAGAAGAAAGGACTTGAGCATGTTAGAACTCCAACTGATTGGCAACCTGGGCAAAGACCCGGAAGGACGTTACACGCAGGAGGGTGTGTTCGTATGCACCTTCCCGGTGGCAGTCTCCACCCGCAAGGACGAAACCGTCTGGGTGGAAGTGAGCGCCTGGCGGGAACTGGGCGAACGCTGCCACCAGTACCTGGCGAAGGGGCGGCAGGTGTTCGTGCGGGGTGTCCCTGCGGTGGAAGCCTACACCCGCAAGAACGGCGAAGCGGGCGCCGCCCTGAAAGTGACCGCCCAAACCGTGCAGTTTTTGGGCAGCAGCGGTAAGACCGAATCAGAGACCGGCAACGGCGAATTGCCGTTCTAGGATGTCAAGAAGGCGGAGCGTGGAAGATGGATGACGAGGAATACAAACGCTTTTTTGAGATCATGGATGCAGCAGAGGCTGATTTAGATTGCATGAAAGCCCGAAAGCTACGCATCTTGGAGTATCTTGAGTCCCTATATCCTGACGATGACTTGTGGGAGAGATTAGACAAATGGCTGACAAACGCATCTGTGAAAACTGCGGGGATGTGATTGAGGGCGAGTCTGTGTGGGTGAGAGAGCCGGATGGGACGCCACTGCGAATCTGTCAGGACTGTGCCAACCCGGAGTTTGGCGGACTAACGGCTGACGAACTGGACGAGTTAATTGCCTTCGAAGCCGAAGTGCGTGAGCGGGAAGAGCGCAAGTTTGAAATCCTGTTTCGGCTGGAAGGACTGCCTGCCGATGACCCGCTGTGGGATGAGATAGCCGGGCGGTTGGGGGTGAAATAAGGCATGACGCGGCGGCTGTGGCAAACCCCTTGGGGCTATTACTGGAAAGTGGTGGTGGACCCGACCCGGACAGGGGACGACCCCGGGATCTTTTACGGCGCTCATTTTCGCTGGGCGGACATCGTTCCCCCGGGAACGGATCGGGAAGCGCAAAGTATTCCCTGTCCCTGGCCGAGCGGGACGGTGTTCGAGCACATCAAGACCGGCGAGCGAGTGGTGATCCGGCGGGGTAGAGTGGTGAAACTGGAGGGAAAACGTGGCAGTCTTTCTGATTCTTCTGGCGTTTCTGGGCATTCTGGCAATCGCGGTAGCCGTGTCCATGTCAGCCCACGCTGACGCCCTTCAGGCGCAGGCAGCCATCGAAGCGGCGCGGGCGGCGCA
>OGCI01001029.1_pt1 | contig 26187 bp, 28 predicted proteins | sample 1570021 | NCBI WGS metagenome assembly OGCI01 (sample SAMN06264664, study PRJEB24512) | hot springs metagenome | isolation source: Hot spring water | place: South Africa: Tshipise | collected 2015-06-21 | reverse complement strand
GATCGATGATCTCCTGCGCGATGGCTGCATAGTTCTCGCGACTCACATTGTGTGCAACGAATCCAGCCGGTGTGGCATGGCTCCACTGTACCGAAGTGACGACGCCGGTCGCCTTCCCCGCCTCCTCGGCATACTCAGTGACCAGCTTGAGCCGGTTCCTGTTGACGTCAACCCCGATGGCGCCGTTATAGGTTTTTACACCACTTGCCATAGCAGTGGCTGCAGAAGCCGAGTCGGTGCCAAAGGGATACGCGGAATAGTAGAAGTCCTCCCACATGGCGACCGGGTCATAGCCCATCAGATAAGCTGACTTGCCATACCAGTTGGCGAGAGGGGCACCCCCCTCTTTCTTGAACTGCTCGTACTCATAAGTGCTCATGCCCAGACGAACCGGGAAAGACTCGTAGACCTGTTTACGGCCCATGAAGTAGTCAGTGGCAGTGACGTGGTTATAGCCCATGCCGTCGCTTATCATCACAATCACATTCTTGACGGGTCTCCCAGTCACCTTCGGTCCAGCCACTGCCTCACGCGTGGTGAAAGCACCGATAGTGGCGAGACTTATCACTGTCGTCGCAAGTGCAGTGATCGCCCCTGCCAGCATGAGGGTCTTACGTCTACCGAGAATCGCGGTCAGCATGCTTCTCAGACCTCCTTATCGATTCACCGTTTCGGGAGCACTCCCACGGTGCAAGCTATCATCAGTCCCAAGGCGCTTGGTTAAGCACTGGCAAACACACGGCTACTTTTGGCGAAAACCGGCCCCACAGGAGGAAGGAGGACAGGATGCAGAAATGGGAGTACCGAACCGTCATCTACCGCGCGAACGCTCGAGACCCTGAAACGCGCGAGTATCTCAAGACCCTTTGGCCCGACTGGGAACCCCCGGCCTCGGCTCCGCAAGCATTACTGTATAGGTTGAACGAGATAGGGAGCCGCGGATGGGAGTTGATCACGATCCAGCCAGTCTACATCGACGACGACGCCAACATCCTCGTACATGGGGGACCCAAACCGCCCGAAGATCCCGTGACTGCGACCATCAAAGCCAGGGCCCGTATACCCTCTTCGGGAGGCGGCATGGAGCCCACTCGCTATACCAATGCCTACTTTTGCGCTTTCAAGCGTCCAATCGAGGAGTAGGAGCGAGACGAGGCGGGGCAAGAAGACAGGGAGCGGCACAAGAAGGTGACACCGCGGTAAGACACGGAGTAGCCGGAAGACCGCAAGGAAGACCGGCGCTCACCAGTGAGCAAGCTCGCACTGGTCAGCGCTCGGTGAGTCTTCCGTAGAACTCCGGCCGACGGTCTCTTAGCATATCGGTCTCTAGTTCACCGGGGATGACCACCCTATGCTTGCGGTCGGCCGCAGACATGTCGATTTCGGCGTAGATCAGGTCGGGTAGCCAATGCTTTCCCTCGGCGAGCGTGTTGCCCGAGCAATCTACAAACTTCGAGCGCCCGATGAAACGTACCCCGCGCTCGACGCCTACCCGATTGACGGCGACGTGGTTCACCACGTTCTCTCGCGCCCGCGTCTGCACCACATGGTCGGGAACAAACTCGATATCGTCCGGCCAGTTGGTGATAGTCACGATGAGTTGGGCACCCAGCAAGGCAAGTACCCGCGCGTACTCCGGAAAGTCCAGGTCATAACAAATAGAGAGGCCAATCCTTCCCAGCTCGGTCTCGTGCACTGCTGGCTCCAGATCGCCAGGGCGAAGAAAGCGATCGATGCCCAGATAGGGCAGATGCAGCTTCCGGTACTTGGCGATGACTCCGCCCGGCCCTATCAAGACCGAAGTGTTGTAGTAGCTGCCGCGATCTTCTTCGATCAGACCAACTACACAATGAACGCCCAGACCCCGGCAGGAGTCCGCCAAGGCCAGCGTGCTTGGACCAGGGACAGGCTCCGCCAGAGGCATCGCTTCCTCTAAACTGCTGTACACATAACCGGTGAGTGCGGCCTCGGGAAACACCACGAGTTGAGCCCCGTTCTGCGCAACCACGGTTAGGTCACCAAGACACCGAGCCAGATTCGCTGCTTTGTCTGCCAAAGCAGGCTCCATCTGGACGCCGGCGACTCTAACGTTCACCATCCAGGATCCCTGCCAGCTGGTCACACACCCAACTCACGAACTCGGGACAACGCTTGGTGGCCTGGGCTTTCTTTGCAGCCCGGAAACCCTCAGGCGTGCTGATATCCCAGCCCACAAGATTGCGGCAGGTCACAGCCCCGAACTCCTGCTCGAATCGACGAATCAGCTCTTGCAGCCAATCAAAGGGTGACAGAGGTTCTTCGCCGTCAGTGTTCTTTACCGAATCGGCACAGAGACCTAGCCCGACCGCCGCGCCAGAGAGAGCTCCGCAAACCTCCCCCATGCGTACCATCCCGCCACCCAGATATCTGGCAGTCTTCACCAGTTCGGGGTCTCTGTCAGTAGCTCGCAGGCAAAAGTACAGCACCGCTTGCCCACAGTTCAGATGATTGGGGCCAGGATCCAAGAATCCAGCCACAGCTTCTGCCTTGGCGGCCTCGAACTTGTCAGCCGTCACTTCGTCCTCCGTTCTCGTGAGCCTTCTTTCCGCATCCGCCGCTCGACCATTCCCCCTTGCCGCACGACCTTGCTCTTTGCACGCGATCTAGCTCTTCTTCTTGCGTGCTGCTGCGGCAAGGGGAGCAACAGCAATCCAAAGGGTGATCACGATCAGCATCGAGGTCGTGTACCCGATGTCGGGGAGTCCGAGCTTGCCGCAAATAGGATCCCACAGCAGCATGAAGAAAAGAGAACTCAGGAAGAACCCGGGGATGGCTGCCAGTATGTTGAAGTAACCCATCGCGTTCACCTCCCATTGTCTGGTCACTCTGACGATGACCCTCAGAGGTTTGCAGAATACCCCCCCAAGCACTGGGATGGTAGATATCGACCCTCACTCAATTCGGACGGAGCGGCCTAGCCGGGTTGTTGAGGAGTCTAGATGCGGGGGATGGCGCCTCTCGCCAACCTGTACACCTGTTGGGCCATGCTGACGGTGCTCTTGGCAGTTGATGTGGGCTCTTGGCCCTCCACGCGCCCACAAAGGGTCATTGCCAAAATCAAAAGCAAGCCATCAGAGACGCCCGGCTTCGTTTACGCCGAGGGCGAGCGGCTCATGCCAGACGGGCAGCTCTTCCGCATGGTCGGCTACTGCTACCTCCCGCGGGATTACGGCTGGACGGCTCTGCCTGACTGGGATTGGTAAGCGGTAGACACGGAGCTGGCTCTGGCCTGCCAATACGGTGCCAACACCACGCACACCGGATTCGACTACCTCTATTCGACCATTCGACCGGCAACCCGCTGCTCAAGCATCCTTTCACCAAGTACAAGGTCGCTACCGAGAACACCGAAGCGCTTAAGAGGCTTCTTTCGCTCGCTGACAAGCACGGCCTCAAGGTCGTGTTCTGGATCGGGGGCGATGGGGGATGCCCCTTGGGGGATTGGCTGGGATCCGGCCAACTACTGGATTGTCGAAAAGCGACTGCGAGCCTTCATCCCCGAGTTTGCTGGCGACCCGCGCATCGCCGCCTGGCCCCTTTGTGCAGACATCGACGGACCATGCTGCTGCCACCGGAGCCCATGTGGGTGGGGCGTATGGGGCCGACGCCCGAGCGATTCGTGACAGTATGGTCACGCTGCTGTCGAACATGGCTTCGACTATCCGGGAACTCGATCGTCATCACCTCATAACCGTGGGCTCTTGTTGGCCTTCTAGCAGCCTCTTGACCCAGGACTGCACACACTTCCTGATGCCACAGTTCCTGGGTGGCGACGCCCGAACACCCTTCGAGGAGCTTCCTGAGACCGGAAAGTCGTTCGGCATCCTCAATGTGGACCATGAACCGAAACCGGCGGCCGTAGTGGCTAGTGCCTACCACGCCGACCGTCCTCTGGTCGAGTTGTCGACTGACCGCAGATACTTAGATTTCGCCTTCGAAAACTACTGTGTTCACGCTGAGGAGTATCCAGACTCAGACGACCGCCGTGTGCTATGTGCTGCCTTCGATAGGGTAGAGTTCCTGGACGCTGCGGGGAAAACTCTCCTGATCTTGGACACCGGTACCGGGAGCGCTCGCTCTTATCTTCCAAAGGGCTTTTGCGCCGCCGAGACTCCAGAGGACTGGGAAGTAGCGAACCGCTTGAAATAGAGGTCGTTCCCGCGCCGACGGACGCTTTGAGCTGCCGGTGAGCATCGATCAGTCAGGCAACTGCACAGCACGACTGGCCTCGTCTGGCAACAAAGACTACCTGCCAACCGAGGCGGTTGGCCATTTCATCGCTGCACAGAGACCAAGTAGGAAGCTGTGGCCTATAGGGGCCGGAATCGGCGCCGCTCTGGCCATCGCCGCTACCCTTGGGGGAACGGTGCTGCTCAAGCGGAGGAGAAAGGTCCACGAAGCCTGACCTGCTACTGGCTCACGGTCACTCCACGCAGCGTAAGGTACTGGCCGCTCTTGACCTTCAGGGTGAATGTACCTTTGACGTAGTCACTCGCCACGACCGTCCGTCCGTTGGCGTCGCTCGTAATCTCCCAGTAGCCCAGGGATCCGTTCGTGACCCCTTTGTACCAGCCAGCGGCGATGTCATATCCCACCCGGTAAGTCCCCTCGCCGATGTTGCTGTCGAGCAGAGTCTCGGCGGCTGTCGTGCTCGCCTTTGCGATAGTGACTCCTTCCAACCGCAGATACTGGCCGCTGCTTATCTTGACGTAGAACTGTCCGACGGGGTCTCCGGCAGCAACGAACTTCTCCCCGTTGGCATCCCACGAGATCTCCCAGTGAGCCCCAGGCCTCCAGGTGGTCCCTTTATAGAGGCCAGAGTCGATGTCGCTTCCCACTAGGTAAGTCCCGTCCCCGTAGCTTCCCTTGGCCAGAGTGGTAGTCGTGGACTGCGCAGAGGTGCTCGTCGGCTGCTGCGTTGAGGGCGTCGACGTCTGCGGCTGAGCCAGAGACCCAGAAGTATCCCTCTGTCCTTGCGACTCGCTAGCCGTGACTGTCGTGGTGGTCCCCATCATAGACGGACGCGTGCCACCCGGCCAAGCTTGAGACGCCGTCCGATCCCTCGCAGTGCTGCTGCTAGTCGTATTTGAGGCTTGATCAGCCCCACCACACGCTGCCATGTAGATCCCCAGCGATATCAACAACGCCGCGACGAGGCCCGAACGCCACCTTGCGATGCCGCCCCTGCGCCGCATGGATTCTTCCCCTTTCAACGACATGCTTTCCTCCGCTGACTCTTGTTGGTTTCTCATTCGTATCTCAAGGCTTCGATAGGGCTCAGGCTCGCCGCACGCCGGGCCGGGTAGAAGCCAAAGACGATCCCTACCAAGGCTGACAACCCGAACGCGATCACTACCCACTGCACGGTGATCACCGAATCAAGCCCGGCCCAGCGCTCGATCCCAAGCGACACCAACCAGCCGAACACCACGCCGATGATGCCGCCGGCAAAAGTGAGGAGCATCGCTTCCACAAGGAATTGGATGCTCACGTCGCGGCGCCTCGCTCCCACAGCTTTACGCAGACCTATCTCGCGCGTCCGCTCGGTCACGGTGGTCAACATCATGTTCATGATCCCGATGCCCCCAACTACGAGCGAGATCCCTGCGATAGCAGCAAGCAGCAGGGTCAGGGTCCGTGAGGTAGAGGTCATCGTCGAGGCTAGGTCAGCCTGGTTGATGACTCGGAAGTCGGCCGAATCGGGATCGCTGATGTTGTGACGGTCAAGCAACAGAGCGGTTATGTCGGCCTGTAGATCGCTCATGCTGTCAGCATCGACAGCCTGCACACTGACTTGCGACAGGTAAGTGGTCTGGCCGGCAAGCAGCTTCTGACCCGTCTTGAGCGGGACGTAGATAGAGTTGTCGGCAGTGTCGGCCCCCATGCCCCCCTTGGAGGCTGCCACCCCTATCACCGTGAACTTGGAACTCTTGATGCGTATGGTCTGCCCAACAGGGTCGGTACCTCCTTCCGCCGGATCACCAAAGAGGTCGAGGGCCACCTGCGAGCCTAGTACCGCTACCCGCGAGGCATCCTCCCCTTGCTGATCGGAGAAGAAGGTACCGCTAGCTATGTCGACGTTCCGTACCTGTTGGTAGGAGGCAGTGGTCGCGATCACCTGGACGTTCGCGTTGCCACTCGCCGCTACTACCTGGTAGCGACCAGTCACTTGAGGTGCCACCGCCTCGGCTAACGGGAGCTGGGCTATGGCCTCAGCATCTGTCACCTTCAGGGTCCTCGCGCCACCGAAAGCCCCACGCACTATCCCTGCGTTTCTGGCGGCGCCTGGCACCACAGTCACAAGATTGGACCCTGCCGCTTCGATACTGGCCGTGATGGTGGCCTGACTCCCCTGACCGATAGCTGTCAACGCCACAACTGACGCTATGCCGATGACGATACCAAGCACGGTCAGGGCGGTGCGGATCTTGTTCGCAGATACAGCGATCAGGGCTTCCTCGATCACATCGCCGATCTTCATGACTCCACTCCTGCGCGGCTATTACGAACATCGCTCACTATCAGGCCGTCCTGGATGCGAATGATGCGTCTCGCTCGCTCCGCTACCGTCTGCTCATGGGTGATGAGCACGATCGTGTGACCCTTTTCATTGAGCTCACGGAAGGTGTCGAGGATGATGTCGCCCGTATGCGTGTCTAGGTTGCCGGTAGGCTCGTCGGCCAGGATCAGAGCTGGCTCGTTGATCAGGGCACGGGCGATGGCCACTCGCTGAGTCTCTCCGCCCGATAACTGGTTGGACAGGTGCGTCCAGCAGGACGCCTCCAGGCCGGCTTTGAGCAGAGCCACTCTGGCCCGGTCTTCGCGTTCGGACCGCGGGACCCCAGCGTAGACCAAAGGCAGGACCACATTGCGCATGACCGTGGCTCGCGGCAGAAGATTGAAAGACTGAAAGACGAAACCGATCTTCTCCCGACGCAGGTCGGCAAGCTCGTCATCTGTGAGCTCTCCGACATCTTGTCCCTCGAAGAGGTAGCGGCCACTGGTCGGCGTGTCCAGAGCACCCAAGATGTGCATGAGTGTCGACTTGCCCGACCCCGAGGGACCCATTATGGCTACATATTCGCCAGGATCGATGGTCAAGCTTACTCCCCTGAGCGCCGGAGTCTGGGTTCCGCCTGACACGTAGGTCTTAGTCAGGTCCCAACATTCGATCATGTGACCGTTCATCTCAGGCTTCATTGGGCTGGGCTTCATCGTGCCGAAGGAGTTGGCGTTGCTCCCGGGGTCGGCGCAAAGCCTGCGGGGGGCCCACCGCCGTCCATGAGAAAGCCCCCTCCTTCCAGCATCCCGGGCCCGCCCCGGGCCGTAGTAGAGGTGGTGCCAGCGCCTCCCGTGCTGGTCGCTACGATGACCTCTTGGCCTTCACTCAAGCCACTCGTTATCTCGGTGTAAGAGTCGGTGGATACCCCCACTTCGACAGCCACGTTGGTCGGCTGGCCGTCTTGGAGTATCTGCACGTATTTCCCACGGGCAGATGACTTGACAGCAGAACTCGGCACAGCAAGGACGTCCTCGGCAACCTGAGTGATTATGCTTACCGAGACTGTCATTCCCCCTCGCACTGATTCATCCATCTCATCGGGGGTGACTACCACCGTATACGACACGACCCCCGACTCGTTGGCGCCCGCCAAGTCTACGCGTGTCACGCGTCCCGCCTGGGTGAGGTCCGGCAACGCATCGTAGGTGAGGATCGCTTTCTGCCCCACTTCTACCTGGCTGATGTCGGATTCAGCCAGAGTGATGGTCGCCTGATACACCCCGGGGTCGGTGATCACCAGGGCAGCGGTTCCCCCGGCGCCCGACACAGTGTCGCCGTTCTCGACCGCTAGCGCCGTGATTACTCCGGAGATGGGGGCCGTCACCGTGCGGGCGGCAGCGTTCTTCTCGGCCTCTTTGAGCGCGATCTCGGCAGAAGCCAGCGCGTTTCTTGCAGACGTGACCGCAAGCTCCGCGCTGGTCACGGCAGCTTTGGCTTGCTTCAGTTGGAGAGTGGTGTGATTCGATGAATAGAGGTTGGCCAGACTGCTCTTGGCAGAGGTCAGGTCCAGTTTGGCAACCTCGACGGCGAGCAAGGCCTTGTCATAGGCGTTCTGAGCTTCGGCCACTCCCACGTCCAGTTGCGGGTTGACCAGCGTGAAAAGCACCTGCCCACTTTCCACCTCGTCACCCACCTTCAGCTCGAGTCCGCTCACCTCCCCTGGGACTGAGGGAGTGACTGAAACAGTCTTGGGAAGTTCTATGTTTCCGGTCCCGTCGACGGTGGAGGTCAGGGTCATCTTCTGCACAGGCGCAGTGGTGTAAGTGACCGTGGCCTCAGCGTCACCCGTCACCCCGCGGTATACGAAGAAAGCCACCAGAGCGACAACCGCCAACGCCACCAAAGAAACAGCCACGCGACTTCGTCTTGAACTGAGACGTCTTTTCTTGGCCATGGCACCTCCACGATCCGTTACAACCGATCCCACAACCAGACGGTAATCACCAGCTCATAAAGGCGCCGTTAATAAGGTTTTTGTTAGGTTGGGAGAGTGTCGCCAAAACGGGAGAGCCTCGCCAGGTCAGGACACCACCCCTGGGGGGACGGCCTCTGGCCGGACCGCCGACCACGACACCCCTTTTCCGCTTCTGACGCCTTGCGATGCTACGCTAGGTTGTAAATAGGCGATACACACGAGTCGACCAAGAGAGAACCGTGACGAAAGAGACACATCGGCGATGAATATGGGCAGGGGGCGACGTGATCCCGTTACGTGACACGATACCTTCGCGATCTTTTCCCATCGTCAACTCTCTGCTCATAGCCGTCAACGTCCTTGTGTTCTTTCTCACCTTGGCCGCCGGGGCTCGAGCTGGCGACCTGGTGCGCAGACTGGGGGTGGTTCCTGCCCGCTTCCTGGACGACCCCGCCTCGATGCAGATACTCACCCTTTTCTCGTCCATGTTCTTGCATGGAGGTTGGTTTCACCTGCTCAGCAACATGTGGGCGCTGTACATCTTCGGGGACAACGTTGAGGACCGTTTGGGTAGCGTACGCTACCTGTTCTTCTATCTCCTCGGTGGAGTAGTGGCCGGCCTGACCCACACGCTGCTGAACACCCAGTCACAGGTGCCCACGATAGGGGCTAGCGGCGCCATCAGCGCGGTGATGGCCGCGTACCTGCTGCTGTACCCCCGAGCCCGCGTGATCACACTGATCCCGCTCTTCTTTCTGCCCTGGTTCGTGGAGCTACCAGCGCTCCTCTTTATAGGCTTCTGGTTCATATCTCAGCTCTTTGATGGATTCCTGTCCATAGCTTCGGGGGTCCAGGCCTTTGGTGGGGTGGCTTACTGGGCTCACGTGGGAGGATTTATCGCCGGACTGGCGTTCCTGCCGCTGTTCCTAAGACGCCGCCCAGCAAGGCGCACCTTCCCGGACGAGTACTACCCGTGGTGAGAGGCTCGTTCGTGCCAAGAGGCTACCGTTAGCGACGCTGGAAGGAGACGCTATGTCGGATTACCTCAATCTACTTTGGATATTCCTGATCCTCATCTCACTCCAGCCGGTGGTGCGGCAGAGGATGCTCGCCATGTCGAGACTCAGGGCCTTAGCTCGGCTGGAGAAGGAGCGTGGCAGCCGAGTCATCACTCTCATCCATCGCCAAGAGACCATGAGCTTCTTGGGCTTCCCTCTCAGCCGATACATAGACATCGAAGACTCCGAGGCTGTCCTTCGAGCCATAAAGATGACTGACGATGACGTCCCCATCGACCTCATCGTGCATACTCCCGGAGGTCTCGTACTGGCGGTGGAGCAGATCGCCCTCACCCTCAAGCGGCATCCGGCCAAGGTCACCGTCTTCGTACCCCACTACGCCATGTCTGGGGGCACCTTCATAGCTCTGGCTGCTGACGAGATCGTCATGGACGAGAATGCGGTGCTGGGCCCAGTCGACCCCCAGTTGGGCCAGCAGCCTGCTGCTTCGGTGCTCAAGGTCTTAGAGCGCAAGCCCATCTCCGAGATCGACGACGAGACCATCATCATGGCCGACGTAGCGGAGAAGGCCATCCGGCAGGTCAAAGCAGCCGTGATCCAGTTGCTCGAAGAGAAGATGGAGCGGGAAAAGGCGGAAGAGGTGGCCACCATCCTGGCAACCGGCGTCTACACCCATGACTACCCGATCACGATCGACCAGGCAAGAGACCTGGGCCTGCCCGTCTCGACCGAAGTACCTAAGACCATCTACGAAATCATGGCGCTGTACCCGCAGACCGCGCAACGACGGCCTTCAGTCGAGTACATCCCAGCGCCTCGTTTCCGAGACCGTGAGAGCTAGCGAGAACTAGTGGGAACCCCCTCTTGGGGGAGACCCACCCCACCAATCGAGAGACGACGCGTGAGCCGTGTCAAAGGACTCACAGTTCGGCGCCGGCCGGGCTCCGCGGACCCGAGCGCAAGATCTTCCAGTCTGTGACCCTACCCCCGATCTTCTCCGCGGCCCGAGCTGATCGCAGCTTGGTGACCCTCGTCCATACCGTTTTCGATCTACGTTCGCAGGGAATAGCACACACAGGCTCTCCCCAGCGTTTGTCAATCTCGAGGCGGCGTAGTGGGCCAGGGGACACAGCAGGTCCACGCGGTTCATTCTTGCAAGAGGTGATAGCCATGATGTGGTGGTGGGATAGTGATCACATGGGTGCAGCCGGCTGGGTCGGTATGGGTTTCATGATCCTGTTCTGGATAGCGGTGGTGGCCGCGATCGTGGTAGGAATAGTCTACCTTGTGCGATACGCAGCCGGCCGTCCAGACCGCGACCGGCTGCCCCAAGAACGGCCTCGGCAGTGGCAGACACCAGAGTCATCAGGGACAGGCGGAGCAAAATCGGAGGCTCTGCGGATCCTCGAGGAACGCTACGCTCGGGGCGAAATAGATCGGGAGGAGTTCCTACGACGTAAGGCTGATCTGATTCCCTAGTCTCGTGGTCGAGCCGCATCATGAACTCCACGGGAAAGGAGCGGCTACTCACCACGAGGCTCTGAATCACTCCGTGCCGCCAAGGGAGGTACACGAAGCCCCGCATTTTCACTCCCAGGAAGTGGTGGCGGATTTGCGCGCGCGTTTCTGGGCTTCGCTGACTCTCACCATCCCCATCCTGCTCCTGTCGCCGTCCATCCGTGACTTCCTTCGCTTGGAGGCTCTAGCCTTCCCAGGTGACCGGTACGTGCTGCTCTGCTGGTCCTCAGTGCCCTGATGTACGGTTGGGGCGGCTTGCCCTTTCTTAGAGGCGCCGTTCGCGAGCTGCGCCATCTGCGACCAGCCATGATGAGCCTAATCGTCATCGCCGTCTCGGCCGCCTTCCTGTACAGCGCCTCCGTGGTTCTGGGTCTCGGGGGAGATGTTTTCTTCTGGGAGCTCGCCACCCTGATAGATATCATGCTCCTTGGGCACTGGCTGGAGATACGCTCTGTGAGGGGAGCCTCTCAAGCCCTGGAAGAGCTCACCCGGCTCCTGCCCGACAAGGCCCATGTTCTTGATGCGGCTGACAAGATACGAGATGTGCCGCTGGCCGACGTTCGACCCGGAGACCAGGTCCTCGTGCGACCCGGAGAGAAGGTGCCGACCGACGGGCAGGTCCTCGAGGGAGTCAGCGCCCTCAATGAGGCTCTGCTTACGGGCGAAGCGATGCCGGTTGAGAAGCGAGAGGGCGACACCGTACTTGGAGGTTCTCTCAACGGCGAGGGCTCGCTCAAGATCCTCGTACAGAAGACAGGGACTGGCACCTACCTTCACCAAGTGATGGATCTGGTTCGGAAGGCGCAGACAAGCAAGTCTCGCAGCCAGAGTCTGGCCGACCGGGCCGCCTTCGTCTTGACGCTGGTCGCCCTCGCCGCGGGAGCCGTGACCCTGGCAAGTTGGCTGATAGTGGGAGAGACTTTTGCGTTCGCCCTCGGGCGCGCCATAACGGTCATGGTGATCACCTGCCCCCATGCGCTAGGTTTGGCCATCCCCCTCGTGGTGGCCGTTTCCACATCTTTGGCGGCCAGGAGTGGTCTCCTCATCCGTGACCGCACTGCCTTCGAGCGTTCCCGGAGAGTAACCGCCCTGGTCTTTGACAAGACTGGCACTTTGACCGAGGGTCACTTTCGAGTGGCACGTGTATGGACCTTCGGCCACCACACAGAAGACGACATCCTCTCTTGGGCCGCCTCAATGGAGCGACATTCCGAACACCCTATCGCCAAAGGGATTATTCGGTCTGCCGAGGAGCGGGGGCTCAACCTGCGTCTTATACAAGATTTCTCGTCCACTCCCGGGAAGGGAGTTGAGGCAAAGATAGACGGGCGGCGCCTCAGCGTGGTCAGCCCAGAGTCGCTCAAGGCGCACGGCATCGGCATTCCTCTCAACGAGAATCTGGACGAGCCTCTCACCGTGGTCTACCTCCTCGAGGAAGGGCAGCCCATCGGCGCTGTGGGGCTGGCCGATGCACTGCGACCCGAGTCTAGAGAGGCGGTTCGAAGACTGCAGAGTCTGGGCATCAAGGCGATCATGATGACCGGCGACAATGAAAGGGTGGCTCGATGGGTGGCTGAGGAGCTTGGCATCGATGACTATTACGCCGGGGCAATTCCCCAGCAGAAGACCAGATTGGTCCAGGAATTGCAGCGGCGGGGCCTTGTGGTCGGCGTAGTCGGGGATGGTGTAAACGACGCCCCGGCCTTGGTTCAGGCCGATGTGGGCATCGCCATCGGAGCCGGCACCGACGTGGCCGTTGAGTCTGCTGACATTGTCCTCGTGAAGAACAACCCTGCTGATGTATTGGACCTCTTCTCGCTTGCCCGCTCGACCTGGAGAAAGATGGTGCAGAACCTGGTGTGGGCCACCGGGTACAACTTGCTCGCCATTCCCCTCGCCGCGGGGGTGGCAGTACGGGCAGGTATTGTACTCAGCCCCACGCTGGGAGCAGCACTGATGTCGGCTAGTACGCTCATAGTGGCTATCAACGCACGCTTGCTCAAATCTCCCCAACTGGCAGCCCCGACTTAAGACCGGACGGCCAGGCAGTGCCCCAGAGGTCCAGCAAGCGCAAGCCGCTCGCGCAATGCCCCCGGTAGGACTCGAACCTACGCACGAGGTTTAGGAAACCTCTGCTCTATCCCCTGAGCTACGGGGGCAGGGGGACGCCGGCGCCCGGCAGATTCTATCACCCGGCACTCACGACAGCTGGCAGCCCACCCTCGTTCGCTCTTGAGTATTCGCAGCTAGAGCTGCCCTAACCTAATCCCCGGGGTTGATTTCGCCGACAGAGAGGTATAGCTACAGACAGGTCACTTTCGGACAGTCAGGAGCACAGGCGGTCATGAGCACGTTGCTGCCAGAGTTGGATGCAAACACTTACCGGTCGATCCTCGATGTCGTGGGTGACGGTGTATACGTCCTGGACGCAGAGGGCTGTATCGTTTACTGGAATGCTGCTTGTGAGGCCCTCACCGGCTATAGCGCAGACCAGGCCCTGGGACGTCGGTGCAGTGATGAGCTTCTCAAGCACGTCGATGGAACCGGCCGACTGCTCTGCACAGATTCCTGCCCGATGGCGGCTACAAGAGCCGACGGGCAGCCGCGCAAGGCGGAGGTGTACGTCCACCATCGGCTCGGCCACCGGGTTCCAGTCCGTGTGCACATCCGGCCTCTTCGCGACCGAAGTGGCGAGCTGGTGGCCGTAGTACAGAGCTTCACCGATATCACCGACAAACTGGCCGCTTTGGAGCAGGTCAAGGAATTAGAGAGCCTGGCCTATCTTGACCCACTCACGGAGCTGCCCAACCGACGCCTCCTCGAACGCGCCTTGGAAGCCCGCCTCAACGAGGCGGGCCGTTACGGGTGGACCCTCGGCTTCATCATGATGGACATCGACCACTTCAAAGCGGTCAACGACACCTACGGGCACGAGACGGGAGACCAAGTCTTGCGCATGGTGGCACGCACCTTGCGTGGTGCCACCCGTTCCTATGACCTTGTCGGTCGCTGGGGCGGCGAAGAATTCGCTGCCGTACTTACCAAGACTTCCCCGAGTGACCTCGCGGCCATCGCCGAGCGCTACCGAGCCCTGGTCGAGCAGTCGGACATCATATTGGATGAACGTCGACTCCAGGTCACTCTCTCCTTGGGTGGGACTCTGGCCATCAACAATGTGGACAACCCAAGCTCGGTGGCGGCGCGGGCCGACGAGCTCCTTTATTGCAGCAAACGCGCGGGCCGTAACCGGGTGACTGTGGGGGAAGCAGCGAGCGGGCTCCGTACGCCGCTGACTCCCTGACGCGGCCCCGCCCAGATCTGGCCTAGTCTGTTCGGGAGAATCCACAAGCATTACGGTCGAGACCGATACCAGCCCTTCTGAGCTCAGCCTGTGCTCCCGGTCTGCGCCCTGTTTTTTTGTATACTGCTGAACGGTCGAATCCCTCCCCGCAAGAAGTGAGGCCTAGGTGGACTTCATGGAGATCGTCAAGAATCGGTACGCAGTGCGTGAGTACGACGACCGGAAGGTTCCCGAAGAGACCGTCCGTCAACTCCTCGACATGATCCGGTACGCGCCCTCGGCCATCAACCTGCAGCCCTGGAAGATCAAGGTAGTCTCCGATCGGGCCACCCAAGAGGCACTGTGTTCGGCCACGCCCGCTTTCAACCAGCCTCAGGTCCGCACTTGTTCCCACCTTTTGGTCCTGTGTGCGGACACCGACTACCCCGCCATCATCGACCGCTACGACAAGGCGCTGATCGCGCGCGAAGTTCCTGCCGAGATGCGATCGTTCGTCACCGGCTTGGCCTCCGACTTCGTGGCCGGCATGACTCCACAGGAGCAACTCCAGTGGTCTCGAGAGCAGGTGCACATAGCGCTGGGGAACGCCCTCAATGGGGCCTATGCCCTGGGACTGGGGGCTTGTCCCATGACCGCCTTCGATCCGGCCGAGTACTCCCGCATCCTGAACCTCCCCTCAACGATAGTGCCCACAGTCCTGGTATCAGTCGGATATCCCGCTGATGAACCTCCGGCACCCAAGCTGCGCTATTCCTTGGAACAGATCTTGTTTTGAGCGCTGGGCGGTTGGTCCACTTCGTCCTGTAGACAACATCGGGGCTGAAAGTCATGGACATGGTCTTCAAGAGCATCTATGCCCGGGCCTGCATGGGGGCCGGCCTCTCCGTCCTTTCCGGCATGCGTGCCTTCTTACCTGTGGCTTTCCTCGCGCTGTACTCACGCCTGGAGTTTGCCAGCGCGCCGAGATTGGAAGATACGCCTTTCGAGTTCCTTGAACGCACTTGGCTGCTTTCTCTACTCTTCGCGCTAGCCGTGATCGAGTTGGCCTTGGATAAGGTGCCCCGCCTGAGCTGCACTTACAACGCAGTCCTTCGCCCCTTCAAGGTACTTCTAGGAGGCGTAGTGTTCGCTGCGGTGATGGCTCCCGACGGCTGGATAGCCATGAGCGTATGCGGCGGGCTCGGCCTGGTCATCGCAGGTCTTGCGGAGCAGGTTCACCGTTCCTTACGCCCGGCTCCCTCGGCCGAAGTCACCCCTGCAGTGCTTATCAGCATCTACGAGGACTTGGCGGTCTTGGTCGGCACCCTGGTCTTCGTGTTGGTGCCCCTCATCGGTGCGCTGCTGGTATGCTTCCTTGTGCTGCTGGTGTACCGCATACAGAAGATCCGCGCACGCAAACACCGCGGCCTGCGTATCCTTAAAGGGTAGAGGTCTCCACTAGGATCTGAGATTCGGGACTGGGGACCGGGGCTCGGGACCGGCGTCTTACCTGCAGCCCCGCCCGGAAGCCCTAAGGGGGACGTCTCTCGCGGATGACGAGGGGCTGCATATCATGACCGACAGGCCTGGACGAGATTTCGCGACTGAGCGCCACCGCATGGTGGAGGAGCAGATACGTGCTCGCGGGGTGGCCGACGAGAAGGTCATTGCTGCCATGGAGAAGGTCCCGCGTCACCGGTTCGTACCTCTCTCCCAGCAGGCCGCGGCCTACACCGACGGTCCCCTGCCCATCGGGCAGGGGCAGACGATCTCCCAGCCCTACATGGTGGCCCGCATGACCGAACTGCTTGCTATCCGTCCCACTGATCGGGTGCTGGAGGTCGGAACCGGCTCTGGTTATCAGGCCGCCATACTGGGGGAGCTGGCCGCCGAGGTGTGGACGATCGAACGGTTGGGGGAGTTGGCCGACCGCGCGGCTCTCTTACTCAAGGATCTCGGCTACACCAACGTCCACGTGGTCACTGGAGACGGCACACTCGGCCTACCAGAGCACGCTCCTTACGACGCCATAATCGTCACGGCGGGGGCGCCTTCCGTGCCTTCAGCCCTACTCGAACAACTGGCGGTCGGTGGACGGATGGTCATACCAGTACACGCCGGTTTCGCGGAGGATCTCCGCCTCATCGAGCGTCTGCCGGACCGAAGCGCTGGAGAAGAACAGGAAGAGGCAGCACCGGCAGAAGGGGAGACGGGTCGCGCCTCCCGCAGGCCGCGTTACCGGGAGACCTCCATCCTAAGCTGCGCTTTCGTTCCCCTTATAGGCGAGCAGGGCTATAGAGGATGAGAGCGAGACGAGGAAGTTGCGAGAAATGACGGCTCCAGAGAAACCCCCTGCGCCCGACTCCCTTCCGAACGACAAGGCCCAGAAGGACGCTGAGGTGCGTGTCCATGTCTTTGTGGACGGACGGGTCCAAGGAGTATGGTTCCGCCAGACCGCCTACCAGCAGGCTCACCGTTTGGGAGTGCGTGGTTGGGTCCGCAATCTCCCTGACGGCCGTGTGGAAGCGGTCTACGAAGGCTGCCGCTCTGCAGTCGACGAGCTCTTGGCCTGGACCCGCCGAGGGCCTGACCGTGCGATCGTGACCTCCCTCGAAGTCCACGACGAGCCTCCCCGCGGGGAGCAGGGATTCAGCATTCGATAGTCTCCCGGGAAGGAGGGTAAGGGGAGCACCTAGAGACGGTAACAGGAGCAGCGCCGCCCTCGTTCGCGTCAGACCCGTTGGCCGACCTACATCTCCGAGGGGCGCTCCTCCAGCGTCACCTTGATGACCAAGGTCTGCCCTCCCCGATCGATCGTCACCTCTACCACATCGCCGGGTAGCCGGTCTCTAACCGCGATGAGAACGTCGGCCGACTGGAGCGTGGCTTTCCCGTCGATACTGATGATGATGTCACCCTGGCGGATACCAGCCTTCGCGGCCGGCCCGTTCGGCGATACCTCAGCCACCAAGACACCCGAGGACCGCGATAGATCGAACTGGCGCTGCAAGTCGGAAGTCACTGTGCGTGTGCCCACTCCCAGATAGGCGTGGGTGGCCTTGCCAGTATTTACAATCTGCTCGGCTACCTTCACCGCTACCACCGACGGGATCGCAAAGCCGATATTCACAGCTCCCGTCTGCGCGGGCGGCAGATAGGCCACGTTGATACCGATCACCTCTCCTCGGGCATTGGCCAGCGCACCCCCCGAGTTCCCCGGGCTGATGGGGGCGTCAGTCTGGATGAGGTTGGTGAGAGCTATGCCCTCCGCCCCGGTGACTCCCTCGATGCTCCGAGCCAATCCCGAGACTATGCCCAGGGTGACCGAGTTCTCGAAGCCGAGAGGACTTCCGATGGCTATGGCGTACTCGCCTACCTCTGGCATACCATCAAAGAACTTAGCGACCGGCAGGCTAGTATCGGGCTTCACTCTGATCACAGCCAGATCGGTCAGAGGATCGCGCCCGACTATGGAAGCCGGAAGCTTCTCCCCAGTCGCCAGCGTCACCTCTATCTCACCCACCGGGTCTCCGTACTGGTCGGTCACCACGTGATTATTGGTGATGATCAGTCCGTCCGCGGAGTAGATCACGCCCGAACCCTCGCCGGAATAGGGTTGCCGGCCGAAGGGAGTGGTGTAAGTGCCGCTCACCGCGATGTTGACCACGCTAGGTCCCAGCTGTCGGGCAACCGCTTGAGCCGGACTCACCACGCCCTCAAGAAGAGCAGATGTGGGGGCCGTGGTATCGGTGCTCGACGTAGTCATACTGCTGACGGTACTAGTGGTGGGTGGCAAAGAGGCGGAAGAAGAGGGTGGAGTAATTGTCGTTCTTCCGATCTCGACTGAACAGGCACCCGTGCCTAGCGCTAACACAAGAAGCACAAGCAGGACCACAGCCACCAGCAACAGGCGCCTCGCTGATGACCACCTGCAACCCACAGACATCATGGATGCGACCTCCCGTCCCAAGATTCCACTGGCTAGAGGAGGCTTCACTAGCCTCAGGAGCAGCACGATGATACTCCCTAGCCTCATAAGCCGCCCGTAAGGCGAGCACCCGCAACGCCCGCGAGGTCCTGCCACCCGATGCTTTCCAGCGCGCTCCACCCTTACGTTGGCTTTACCATCTTGCGGCTAGACTGACCGACACGGACTCTGAGTATTATCGTGAGCCGAGAGTATTATCGGACTGCTTCTGCTAGCGGACTGCTTCTGCGGAGCGGACGGCTCAGAGCCCAGACCGGTCTGAAACGGGTGAGGTAGCACATGCGCGTGCTTGTAGTGGAAGACGAAGAACGCTTGGCCAATACCATCGCGCGGGGTCTGCGCAACGAGGGTATGGCCGTCGACGTGGTTTTCGACGGCAAGTCCGCGCTCGACAAGGCCGCCGTCAACGAGTACGACGTCATCGTGCTCGACCGTAACCTGCCCGTCGTGCATGGCGATGAGGTCTGTCGTCAACTCATTGCATGCAAGTCTCTGGCCCGCATCCTGATGCTGACGGCAGCTGGCTCCATCCAAGACCGGGTGACCGGTCTTGACCTGGGTGCTGACGACTACCTACCCAAGCCGTTCGCACTCAAGGAACTTGTCGCCCGCATCCGCGCCTTGAGCAGAAGAGCGGTCACCCCCGTGCCACCGGTGCTGACAAGAGGGGACCTGGTGCTCGACCCCGCTCGGCATATCGCTGAACGAGCAGGTCGTGATCTTAGCCTCACAAAGAAAGAGTTCGGGGTGTTGGAAGTCCTGATGGCTGCCGAAGGACGGGTAGTGAGTGCAGAAGAGCTCCTCGAAAAAGTATGGGATGAGAACACCGATCCCTTTACCAACGTGGTGCGCGTCACCATCATGACTCTGCGTCGCAAGCTGGGTGATCCGCCCCTCATCGAGACCGTGCCGGGCGTCGGCTACAAGCTATGAACGCGCCACTCTCGGCAAGCCCGGTCCCGGCAGTAGACCCGTCTAACGCAGCCACTCCCCCGGCCTCAGCAGGCCCGTCCCCGCGCCGTGGCCTCACCATCCGGCTCAAACTCACCCTGTGGTATGGGTCCCTCTTCCTGCTGGCGGGGATCGTACTCATCGCCATAAACTACTTCATGGTACGCGACAGTCTGACTCCCGCTCCCGAGAAGGCGCGGGCAGCAGTGGCCGAGCGCTTCAACATTCCCCCGGAAGCTTTGGAGTTCGGTCGTATCCCCGGCCTGCCCGGCGAACCGGGTCGGATCGAGCGTTACGTCACCATCAACGGTATCCCACTGCCCCGTCTTCTGGCCGAGGCTCAGCATGAACTCAAGGAAGAGGCGCTCCGTCAACTGTGGACTTGGTCACTGGTAGCCCTCGCCATCATGGCCGTGGTCACTTTCGCCGGAGCTTGGTTACTGGCGGGCCGCATGCTGCGCCCTCTCCATGCCATCACCAGCACTGCACAGCGATTATCGACCTCAACCTTGCATGAGCGCATCAACCTGCAGGGGCCCCGGGACGAACTCAAAGAACTGGCCGATACCTTCGACCAGATGTTGGCCCGTCTGGACGCGGCCTTCACCGCGCAAAAGGAGTTCGTCGCCAACGCCTCGCACGAGCTGCGCACCCCGCTTACCATCATCCGCACTGAGATAGACGTGGCTTTGAGCGACCCCGACCTCTCTGCGGCAGAGCTGGCCGAGATGGGCGCAGCGGTCACTGACGCGGTCGAACGTAGCGAGAGACTCATCGACTCCCTTTTGGTCTTGGCTAGCGCCGAGGGTCCCACCCTCCAAGTCGATACAGATCTGGCTGACCTGGCGCGGAAGGAAGTGGGGTTGTGCGCCGAGGAGGCCGACGCCCTGGGTCTCCGCCTCGAACTCGACCTTGCCCAGGCCCCCGTCCGGGGAGACCCGGCCCTCCTCGAACGTCTGGTGGGCAACCTGGTAGAGAATGCTGTCCGTCACAACCAGGCCGGCGGGTGGTTCAGCGTGGAGACCACCGCTACCAGCCAGCACGCCCTGTTGGAGGTGGCCAACAGCGGCCCCATCCTTACGCCGGAGGAGGCGGAGCGTCTTTTCGAGCGGTTCTATCGGCCCGACCGTTCTCGGAGCCGTCGGACTGGTGGCTTTGGCTTGGGTCTCTCCATCGTGAAAGCAGTCGCCATCGCCCACGGGGGAGCGGTGGAGCTCGCGCCTCTGGCAGAAGGTGGGCTGCGGGTATTAGTGCGGCTGCCGCTAGCCCCTCACCGCGAAGCAGGCGTCACACCAGACTGATCCCCACCACGAACAGCCCCACCACCAGTGTGTATACAGCGAACAGGCGCAGCCGGTGGCGCTTCAAGTATCTGAGCAAGAAAAATATCGCCAAGAATCCTGAAATCGCCGCGGCTCCCGCCCCCACCAGATAGGCAAGGGCGGAGCCGCTGGCAAAGGCCCCCCCGATGTCTTTCAGACTGAACACGAAGGCCCCCAGAATGGCCGGGATGCTGAGCAAGAACGAGAAATGAGCGGCTGTCGGCCTATCGAAGCCAAGAAAGGCGCCGGCAGCGATGGTGGAACCCGACCGACTGAGGCCTGGAGCGATTGCGAGAGCTTGGAAACAACCGATGAGCAGGGCGTCGGCACCCCGCAGGCTGTCAAGACTTCTCACCCTTCCTCGTCTCTCCAAGCGGACTAGCGCAAGGTCGGCACCGCAAAGCAGAGCACTGGTAACGATCAAGAACAGCCCCACCGCCAACGTGCTGGCGAAGAGCCCCTCGAAAAAGTCGTTCAACAGGAAGCCCGCCAGCGCGGCCGGGATCGACCCGACGATCAACCACACGAGCAAACGCCGCCAGTGCTTCAACTCTTGGCGAGACAAGTGCCTGGGTGCCACGACGCAAAGCACGAGCCGGCTCACGTCCCGGTAGAAGTAGGCCACCACGGCGACCAGGGTCGCGAGGTGTACGAGAACATCAAACGCCAGAGGCGGAGTGGGAATACCGAACAGCTCAGGAACGACCACCAGATGCCCGGAGCTTGACACCGGGAGGAACTCAGTGGCTCCTTGCACCACCCCCAGTATGAGAGCTTCAAATACGGTCAAATCCGGGCCCGTTTCTTTGCTCGCCTTCGCCTAGTCACATGCGGACTATAGCGGCAACGAGGCCCGCCGAGAACGAATCCTGGCTCCTGCTCGTAGAGCGGCTACTGCCACCGCCATCTTGAGTAGATCGCCCAGCAGGAACGGGACCAACCCTGCCCCCACTGCCGCCCGCAGACCCATTCCGGTAGACAGTGCTAGCCAAGGAACACCCGCGGCATAGATGACAATCTCGGCCGCTACTGCTCCGGCCGTAAGCATGGCCACACTCTTGAGAGCAGTGCCACCAGTAGCGGGCTGCGGAGAAGCGTATTCCGAGCGACCAGTCCCCTCGACCTTCCTGCCAGCAACCCGCCTGTCGGTCATCCGGCCCGCCTCTCTTGCCGCCCAACCCATCAGCCAAGCGGCGGCAAGGAACCCGACCAGATAACCACCGGTGGGACCAGCCAGCACCGCTACACCCCCCAGGCCTTTGGCGAACACCGGCGCTCCCATGGCTCCTACGGCGAGATACGATGCCACCGTCGCTGCGCCCAGGGTCGGCCCCAGCACTCCCCCCAGGAGAAGCACGGCCAGGGTCTGCATGGTGAGGGGTACCGGATAGAACGGCACCGCCAGCCTAGCACTGGCGGCTAGCAGACCTACCCCGGCTAGAACCCCGATCACCCGCAGAGCCACTTCAGAACGGGTGATATCCAAAGACTGCGCTTGCCGTCTCATAGCAGCCCTCCTTACCCCTCACTAGGTTGTAACAGCCTGGCCCCGCCACGCTCCCAGCCTAGCCCAACCGCAAGGAACCAAGTCCCCGGCCAGACGCGACCCCCAGGCTAACAGGCGGCTCTGGGTACTGTCAACCATATATCCTGTATTGGTTGACAATCCTAGTCATGGATAGCCTGGTCAAACCTCGACTGTCGGAAGACCCAGCACACTCACATCACCGGCGAACACCTGGATCACGCGCCCTTCAGCACCGGGCCCCCGTCGGGACTGCTCGACGTCGCTCTCTTTGACCGGCACATTCTCTCTGACAAGCAGCTGGCCCTGGGGACCCAGACCTTCGGCGGTACCGCTGACCACCAGGGCACCCCGGCTGGTGGTCACCTCCACCAGGCGACCGACAAGGACGTCCCTTGCCCGCCAAGCCGCAAGTAGGCCAGCCGGCTTTTCCACACTGGCGAAACGATCCCCCAACCGAGCAAGCAGGGCGGCCAGCAACACCGCCCGCTCCACTCGTCGCCCCAGGTATTCCCCCAGCGCTATCGGCTGCGGGCGTCCTTGCCACTCCTTTGCCTCAGGTCCGCTGTTCGAGGGAAGCGTTTCTTGCCCAGCGAGGTCAGGACTATGGTGGTCAAGACCCGCTGCTCTCGCCGAGGCCGGTAGTCGCGAAGCTTGGCTGTTCACATTCAGGCCGATGCCCACCACGACCCAGTGCAGGTGATCGACGTCCAGGGAGCCTTCGACCAAGACCCCACACACCTTCCTGCCCTCGAGCAGAACGTCATTGGGCCACTTAAGGCCCACTCGGCCCTGCAGACCGAACCGCTCCTCCAAGACCTCAGCTACGGCGACAGCTGCCGCTAGAGACAGAAGCTGAGCCTGAGCCGGAGTCAGTGCGGGACGCAGGATCACCGAGAAAGTGAGGTCTTTGCCCGACTCGCTCAGCCAGCTCCTGCCCAGCCGGCCACGACCGCCTGTCTGTCGGTCGGTCACTATCACGGTCCCCGAAGGCGACTTCGCAACCAGCTCCCGGGCTACCGCGTTGGTCGAACGGCACTCCGTCAAGAAGTGGTAGGGTACCCCCACCACCAAGGCGCTGGATCCCCGGAAGCCCGCCAGGGTGCGGACTCCTCCCTGCCCAGAGCCTCCCTTAGCGCCCGCCTCAGAGCGAGCCTCCGCCCGATGAAGTTCGGCAACCTCTTTCCGGATCGCCTGCCGTCCCTTCCCCACCAGACCGAACAGGTAGGGCAAGACTGCTTCAGGCACCACCAGGTCTGAGAAGGGCTCATTCAGCCGGTAGCCTACGCGGGGCACCGCTTCCACGGCGAAGCCAAGACTGCGAAGCTGCTTCACCTGCTTGTGCACGGCTTCACGCGACAGTCTCAGGTCGCCGCCGAGCGCCTGGCCGGAAAGGGGACTCCCCTCCTCAGGCGCAAGAGTGCTCGCGAGCAAGGCGGCCAAGGCTACCCGATGAGCAAGGCCGCCGCCTAACTCAGTAAGACTGCCGGTACAATCAGCGAGGCCGCCAGGCAGGTGCGCATCCTCGCCCGCTTGGGCTACGGTAAGATGAGGCCGGGATACATTCATGCTGTCCACCAAGTGCTAACCTACTGCAGCCAGGAAGCGGGCGGGCACAATGATATAGCGGGAACCTGTGACCAGCGGAGTCCGTCCGCAGCTACCAGGACCCGTATACTATCTGGCGAATACTGGGTAATCACCACGTACCGTCTTATGCCATCAACACCACAGCGGGTATCTTGTGAAATACACGAGATCAGGAGATAGATAGGTGAATCAGTACACAGTACGTAACCAGACCAACCCCCGAAACCCAAGAGGTGTGACTACAAAGAAAAGGTCTCGCCGGTTCGGCCTGGGTGCGCTCATCGCGGTAGGGGTCATCATCGCAGTAGTAGTCCTCGGTATCCTGGTCGATTCCGTCCTTTACTATAACAAGGTGCACGCCGGAGTGAGCGTGGCGGGTCAGGACCTGGGGGGCATGACCCGTAGCGAGGCTATAGCCAATCTCAACCGCCTGGTAGCGGAGACCCAAGACAGCCCTATCACCTTGACCAGCGGCGAGAAGAAGTGGGAGCTCCTACCTGCCCAGGCGGGAACCGTCTTTGACGTCCAGAAGGCGGTCACCGAAGCCATGCAGGTCTCGCGTAAGAACAACTTCTTCGGGGATCTGGTCGAGCGTTTCCGGCTGTACTTTACCCAGGTGGATCTGCCACTTGTGGGCTCGGTCGATCGCGCCAGATTGGACAAGTTCATTGCTGGTATCGCCGCAGAACTTGATGTTCCGCCGGTGAACGCCGGGCTAGCCATCGAGGGGACCGAGATACGGGTCATCGAGCACAAGAACGGCCAGGTCGTGGATCGAGAGAGTCTGGCTGCCACTCTCGAGGAAGTGCTACTCAGTCTGCACGCCACCGAGGTCCAGGTTCCCCTGATGGTCAAGGAACCCGACGTCAAGGCGGAGGATAACGAGGAGGCGCTGCGCACTGCCCGCACCATGATCAGCGGGCCCATCACTCTGGTCGATGGCGAGAAGCGCTGGACTCTCACGGTGGACCAGATTGCCTCCTACATGGACTTCACTTCTGAGATCAAGAACGGTGTGCCCACGCTGGTCCCTGTCTTCACTGCCAACAAGATGACCCCCTTCTTTGACAGTATCGCCCCCGAAGTGGCCAAAGAACCCATCAACGCCAGTTTTGATAGCGATGGCGAGAAGGCTTGGGTCGTGCCCGGTATTGATGGTGAGGCGCTCGATTATGCCAAGACCGCAGAGGCCATAACCGCTGCCTCCTTCAAGACCACCGACCGGGTAGCCCAAGTGGCGGTCACCAAGGTGGAGCCAGACCTTACCACCGCAGAGGCTGAAGCGATGGGCATCAAGGACAAGCTGGCCAGCTATACTACACAGTATGTGGGCACGCCCAACCGGCAGGTCAACGTACGCATAACGACCGAGTACGCCAGCAACGTGATCCTTGCGCCTGGCCAGATATACAATTTCGACAAGCAGATCGGGCCGCGGACCCCGGAGCGCGGCTACAAATTGGCACCAGGCATCGTGGGACCAGGCAAGCTGGAAGATGTCTACGGGGGCGGCATCTGCCAAGTCTCCACCACGCTCTTCAACGCCGCCTTCTTCGCCGGCCTGGAGATCATCGAGCGCAGAAACCATTCCATCTACATCGCCCATTATCCGAAAGGGCGTGATGCCACCGTCACCGCCGGCGGAGCCAACCTGCGCTTCCGTAACGACACCTCCCATTACATCTGGATCCGGGGCACCTCCAACGGCATCAAGACTACTTTCACCATCTATGGCACCAGCGACGGCCGCAAGGTCGAGTACACGACCAGCGACTTCTACAATGTAGTAGCCCGCACCGAGGTCACCATCGCCAACCCCTTGAAGCCGACCACGTGGTCCAGTGTCATCATCGACGGCCAAGCGGGCAAACAGTGCAAGGTGGTACGCGCAGTGACCCTGCCCGACGGCACGGTCCTCCACAAAGACACCTTCGTAAGCACTTGGCCCATGATCCCCCGGCAGATCGAGGTGGGTACAAGCTCTACCACGACGGTCGAACCCACCACCACGACGACAAATGGTGGATAGCAGGAAAGACAGCTGCGTGCGACCGGGCTCGGCAGAAAGAGCGGCGGCTGTAAGACCGCCGCTCTTTGCTTAGATAAAGCCCCCGGCATCCCCGCCGCCAAGGCAGAGAGAGCACGCTGCGCAAGGGCGCCTGTCTCCACTGTTGCCTCAAGGCACCTACTTTGCCTGCCGATACAGGCAGTGTATGGGACGGACATCTGCTATCAGAACGGGTAGTGCAGCCCAGGACAAACCGAGGCCAGGCGCCGACCCGGTGTTGCGCACCGCTGTCGGGCGACTTGCCGAGCGTGCCGCTCATCAGGATCTGGCGGCCTTCGCTGACCTATACCGGTTATACGCACCCCAGGTGCTGCGCTACGTCAGCGCCCGCGTAATGAACGCGGAGGAGGCCGAGGATCTGACCAACACCGTGTTCGCCAAGGCGTTGGCGGCGCTGGGTCGATACCGAC
>OGCI01001028.1_pt1 | contig 26201 bp, 24 predicted proteins | sample 1570021 | NCBI WGS metagenome assembly OGCI01 (sample SAMN06264664, study PRJEB24512) | hot springs metagenome | isolation source: Hot spring water | place: South Africa: Tshipise | collected 2015-06-21 | reverse complement strand
TCGCCCAGCGCTGGGGCGCTAAGGCGGTCTACGCAGTGGATTTACTGCCCCATCGGCTGGAACTCGCTGAGCGACTGGGCGCAGTTCCACTGCCTGTTGAGCATCCGACGCCAGAGCCTGCGCCCGAAATCGTGATTGTGGGGCCGGGCAACGAGTCGGCGCTCACGCTCGCTTGGAACCTCATAGCGCCCGATGGCACGATTGTGCTGTTCACGCCCACCCCGCCCGAAGTGCGCTACCCGTACGATTGGCACACCGCCTACTTCAGGGAGATACGGCTCGTGCCCAGCTATTCGGCAGGACCCAACGACATGCGCCAAGCGTTGGCGTTGCTGGTGGACGGCTTGCCAGTAGAGCGACTGATTACGCATCGGCTTGCGATGTCGGAGGTGCCGAAAGGCTACCAGCTCCTTCGCGAGGCGTCGGCGTTGAAGGTAGTGGTGCAAGCGTAGTTTTTAGTCTTCCTCCACTTCGTGCCCGTTGAAGTTTTGTTTGACCGCTTCCACGAGCGCCTCGCCATCCAGCACGGCGGGCGCAGATTCGGACGGTTCATCAAACATCGTCGGCTGGGAACTGTCCACTTGGAGCAAGACCTTCGCTTGGGGCATACCGAGCGCACTGCGCACCGCCTCCTTGAGGTTCGCCTCGCGCTTGGGGGTTGCAGTGAAGAACCCGTGTGCCAGCTCCGTACGCAGGTACAGCACAATCGTATCGCCCTGCACCTCCACGCGCGAGCCGTCCAAGTTGCGCCCCCCAGCGGGGCTGATTGCCTTGATTTCTTGCACTTTGCGTTGCCAAATCAAGTTCGCCTCGCTAACGGCTTCCGCCTGCGCTGGTGGGGCGGGCGTCGGAGCCACAGACGCTTGCGGTTGCGCAGTGGGCGTTGATTCGGTCTGTGGGTTGGGTGTCGTCTCTGGGGGCTTAGGGGTCGGTTGGGGTTGAGGTATCGGCTTGGGCGCAGGAGCCTGCAGGGGCGCCTGGCTCTGCAGAGGGGCGCCGCTGGCGAAAATCAATAGGTACAGCTCTAAAATAGCGCGGGGCGAACCCGAACTGCGCATCTCGCTCAGCGCGCCCGCCAACTTCTCCCACCAACTCAGCAGGCGGGGCACGCCCGCACGCCTGCCCTGCTCAATCATCGCACTCCACTGGGCGGGGTCGTAGTAGCCCCCGTGATCGCTCCCGTGCAGAACCGCTTGGATGAGCGCGCGCCAGTGCTGAATGAGCGACTCGGCGAAGATGCGCGGCTCGCGCCCCAACAGCAACTGCTGATCTAAGACCTCCAGCACAGTGGACGAATCGCCCTCTATGAGCGCATCGGTCAGGCGCATCAGCGTCTCGTCTTCCAGCACGCCGAGCGCGTTGTACACGGTCTCGGTGCGAATGATGCCCTCCTCGCTGAAGGCGATGACCTGTTCCAAGGCGGTGAGCGCGTCGCGCCAAGAGCCGTCGGCAAAGCGCGCCACCAGATTGAGCGCGCTCGTCTCAGCTTGCAATCCCTCCGCCTCAACCACCTGTTCCAGTCGGCGCGTGATGTCGGCAATCGTGCCCCGATGGAAATCGAACCGTTGACAGCGCGAGCGGATGGTGGGTGGAACCCGGTGGAACTCGGTCGTCGCCAACACGAACACCACATGGGGGGGCGGTTCCTCGATGGTCTTCAGAAGCGCATCAAACGCCTTTGCCGAGAGGTCGTGAACCTCGTCGATGATATAGACTTTGAAGCGCGCCTCCATCGGGGGATATTTGGCGTTCTCTATGATAGAACTGCGCACATCCTCAATACTGGTCTCGGAAGCGGCGTCCATCTCAATCACATCGACGCAAGCACCTTGCTGGATGCTTACACAAAATCGGCAGGTGCCACACGGGTTCGGCGTGGGACCGTGTTCACAGTTGAGGGCTTTTGCCAGCAGGCGCGCCGTGGAGGTCTTGCCTGTGCCCCTCGGACCGCAGAACAGATAGGCATGCGACCATTTACCCTGCTGAATGGCGTTGCGCAGGGTGACCGTCACATGCTCTTGTCCCATCAGCTCATCAAAGCCTTGGGCACGGTACTTGCGGTACAGGCTAATGTATGCCATCGGAGCGCCCTAATTGTACCCCCGTTCCACAAACGGCAAAATCCCGCTCCAGCGGGAACTTTTTTGAGCCGAAATTAGATACAATAGTAGAGGAGGCTATCGGTTGAAAACTGTGCAGAAGCGCTGGCTGTGGAGCCTATCATTGTTCGGATTAGCATTCGTAGGGGGCTGGGTCACGCGGTACTATGTGAACACGCCTTCCTTTGGTAAAAGTACGGTCGTGGTACAGCGTGACTTCGCCCCAGCGGTCGCCGACTCGCGCGTGCCCAAATCCAACCCAAAAATCTCAGAACCTGAAATGCTCAGGCTTTATTGGCGCGTGTGGAGTCTCGTACAGGACGAGTATGTTGAACCTGTGGATGAGGAGAAGCTCTTGCAGGGTTCGCTGAGTGCGATGCTCGCCTCGCTCAACGACCCACGCTCGCAATACCTGAACCCGAAGCAGTACGACCAGTACGCGCGTGCCCTGAACGGCGAGGTGGATGGGATTGGCGCCGTGCTCAAAGTCATTCAACGCAAGACAACCTTGCGCATCAAAGGCTCCGAAGAGACTGCCCCCTTAGAGCAAAGCCTGATTCAGGTGGTGAGCGTGTTGCCCAACTCACCCGCCGAGAAGGCAGGGCTACAACCAGGCGACTTCATCACCTATGTGGATAAGCAGTGGGTGATTTCCGAAGACCCCTTTGCGGAGGTGCTTCAACTCCAGCGTATCCATAGCGCCCGCCAGCAGGTGCGTGAGGCGAGCGAACGCGCCCGCGAACGCCTGCGCAACAGCATTACGATAGCCCAAGCGATTGAGACCCTGAGCCACGCGCCCCAACCCAACGAGCGGCTCAAACCGCTTCAACTCACCATTCAGCGCGGGAGCAATACGCTGGAACTCACGGTAGGGCGCAGTCAAACGCGGGTGCGCTCGTTAGAATACAAAATGCTTCCTAACCGCGTGGGGTATCTGCGTATCAGTATGCTCAATCCCCGCGCCGTTTCCGAGTTCAATAGCGCATTGGACACCCTTCGGAAAGGTGGGGCTAACGCGTTGGTGATTGACCTGCGTGGGACGGCAATCGGTCAGCAGGAGCCGACGCTTCAGATACTCAGCCAGTTGGTGCGCCAGCGTGCCGTTGCGATGGTGGAAACGCGCGAGGGTAAGCAGATGAGCAAGCGTGCGCTGAATCTGCGTCAAGAGCCAAAGGCGTCTCCACTGCGCCTCGCTGTGCTGGTCGATCGAGGCACCTATAACTTGGCGGAACTGATGGCGCTGGCTCTGCGCACGGGGGCGAAGGCGCGCCTGTTCGGCGCCACCACCGCAGGCGATGCATCGCAAACGGTGCTGTACCGCCTGCAGGACGGCTCGGCGTTCACACTCACCGTCGGGCGCTACTATGGCGCAGATAACACCGCCTTCCATCTGCGCGGGGTTCAACCCGACGAGCGGGTTGCCGAAGCGGTGCGTATGCGCGGGCAACCCAACGGCGACCCCGCCTTGGACCGTGCCCTGCGTTGGCTTAGCACAAACACGAAGGAGAAGAAAGCATGAGACGCTCAGGACGCTCCCTCTGGCAACTGTTCAGCCTGATACTGGCGATGTTCGTGGTGTTTGTATTAGGGTTCCTCAGCGCCGACCTGTGGGCAGACCCCGCCAGCCACCCCAGTGAGGCGCTCCACAAACTGCGCTCTGTCGTGTCCACCCCAGAAAAATTAGACCCGACCCAAGCCTTCCAAAGCGTGCTGAGCGAGATAGAGACCCACTACTACGGCACACCGCCCCCCGTAGACAAGTTGACCTACACCAGTATTGACGGGATGCTGGGCGCAATCGGCGACCCCTACACCCGATTTATGGACCCCGATGCCTTCCGACGCATGCAAGAAGACACCTCCGGCAGTTTCACGGGGATTGGCGCCCTCTTGGAAGATGCGCCGGGCGGTGCACGCATCGTGCGTCCCTTGCCTAACAGCCCTGCTCAAAAAGCGGGCATCAAAGCGGGCGATGTAATTATCGCTGTCGATGGCAAAAGCTTGGAGCGTATGGCGTTGGACGAGGCGGTTCGTCTCATTCGTGGACCCCGCTACACGAAAGTGGAGTTGACCATCAAGCGTGAGGGAGAACCTGCCCCGCTCAAATTCGTCCTTCAGCGTGACCTCGTGGAAAGCCCCACCGTAGATGTCTATCTGGAGGACACCGAAAACAAAATCTATCGCATCTGGCTCCAAAACTTCAGTGAGAAAGCGCCCGTGCTGTTAGACCGGGCGCTGACCGAAATCAAGCAGAACGGTGGGCGCGCCCTGATTTTAGACCTGCGCGCCAACCCAGGCGGACTGCTTGACGCCTCCATAGAGGTCGTGAGCCGATTCGTGGAAGGCGACAAGGTGGTAGTCAGCGTCGTAGGGCGACAAGGGCTGTTGGAGAAACGCAACACCCTGCGCGGACGCTATCGCGACCTGCAAATCCCAGTCGTGGTGCTGATGAACAGTGGGAGCGCTAGCGCCTCCGAAATCGTTGCAGGTGCGCTCCGAGACCACAAGGTCGCCGTGCTGATTGGCGAAGATTCGTTCGGCAAAGGGCTGGTGCAAACGGTGATTCCCACCTCGCAGAACACCGCCGTCGCCATCACCACCGCCAAGTACCTCACCCCAAACGGCACCGACCTGAACGCCAAAATGGTGGACGGCAAACGCGTGGGCGGATTGAAGCCCGACATCGCCGTGCAACAGCCTGAGGATTGGCGCATCGGCGACGAAGACCGCTCTAAAGACGCCCAGCTCCAGAAGGCGTTGGAGGTGCTGCGCGAACGCATTCAGGCGCGCAAGGTGGGCAACGGAACCCTACGCGCCTCAGCAGATAACGAACGATGAGAATCTATATCGGCTCTGACCACGCGGGCTTCGGGCTGAAGCAGGTGCTCGCCGAACACCTTCAAGAACAGGGCTACGAAGTGCAAGACCTTGGGGTCTACTCGGAGGCGTCCGCAGACTATCCTGATGTCGCCCATCAAGTCGCCCAGCGGGTTGCTCAAGACCCCAAAGCCTCTGGCGTGCTGATTTGCGGCACGGGGATTGGGGTCTGCATCACGGCGAACAAGCACCCCGGTATTCGTGCCGCGCACGCTTGTGAGCCTGTGTCCGCCCGCTTAGCTCGCGAACACAACGACGCCAACATCGTCTGCCTGGGCGCGCGCATCGTGGGCACGGAACTGGCAAAGGCGATTGTGGAGACTTTCTTGGGCACCCCCTTCAGTCATGACGAGCGACACCTGCGCCGTATCCACAAAATAGAACTGCCCGGAGGTGAGACCTCATCCCACACCGTGTGAGTGAGACCCAAACGCCAGAGCGTGCGGTGTTGGTCTTCTGCCGAGCCGACACTACCAGCGAGGAAGACTACTGGGGGGAAGAGATGCGTGCTCTGGCGAAGTCGGCAGGCGTGCAACTGATTGCCGAGACGCGCCAACGACGCCCCATCCCCGATGTCGCTACCTATATCGGCAAGGGTAAAGCCGAAGCGCTGTTCACCCTCGCCCGCGAGCATGGCGCCGACCTGATTGTGTTCGATGTGGAGCTCAACCCCGTGCAACAGCGCAACTTGGAGCAGATTACTCAGACCCGTGTGATCGACCGCACCCAACTGATTCTGGACATCTTCGCGCAACGAGCGCGCTCACGCGAAGGCGCCCTCCAGGTGGAGCTCGCTCAACTGCTGTACCTGATGCCTCGTCTGTCGGGCAAGGGTGTGGAACTCTCTCGGCTCGGTGGTGGGATTGGCACGCGCGGTCCAGGCGAGACAAAGCTGGAGATAGATAAACGTCGCATTCGTGAGCGGGTCGCCAGCTTGCGCCACGAGATAGAGGAGATACGGCGTCAGCGCCTGCACCAGCGCAGTTCACGACGCCGATTGCCCTTCCCCAGCGGGGCGATTGTGGGCTACACCAACGCCGGCAAATCCACCCTGCTGAATGTGTTGTCGGGCGCCCAAACCTACGTGGACAACCGCGTGTTTGCGACCTTAGACCCCACCACTCGGCGCGTGGTTCTGCCAGACGGTTGGTCTGTCCTGCTCACCGACACGGTCGGCTTCGTGGAGAACCTGCCCCCGATGCTCTTGGAAGCGTTCTACGCAACGCTGGAGGAGGTGCAAGAGGCGGACTTCTTGGTGCATGTGGTCGACCTCTCCAGCCCGCACTGGCAACTCCAACACGATGCGGTGGAGACCACCCTGATCGATCTCGGCGCTGACCAGAAGCCGACCATTACCGTGTTCAACAAAGCCGATTGCGTGCGCGACCCTGCCCTGTTGAGGCAGGTGGTCGCCGAGACTCCGAACTCGGTCTATATCTCAGCGCGGTTCGCTCAGGGCATTCCGCACTTGATGGACCGGATTGTGGCGACGGTACAGGGCATGCTGGTCAGTGTGGATGTGTGGCTTCCCTACAGCGCCACCAACCTGCTCGCTGAGTGCTACGAGTATGGGCGCGTGCTGTCGGTGGACTATCACGACGACGCCATCCACCTGCGCGCACAGGTCATCCCCTCGGTGGCGAGCCGACTGCGTGAAGTCAGCAAGTAATCAGCAACCCGTTCCGAACTGGAACAACACCTCCAACAAATCGCTGTCGTCCACAGAGTTGTCATCGTTCACATCAGCGGGGTTTAGGAACCCATTCGCTCCGAATGCGAACAGCACTTCCAATAGGTCGGCGTCGTCCACACAGCCATCGCGATTGACATCGGCTCTGCGCCAGACAAAATCGCTGTTCAACACATAGTAAAAGCGTATCATGCGCAAATCAAATCCGTTCATCTCCAATCGCCACTGTAGAGCACCCGTAACATCGCCCTCAAAGGGGAGCGTGCCGTTTGATAGGTCAGTAGGGAAGTCGTCAAAAAGGCTCTCATAAGTGTCAGGGTAGGGGGCAATTTCCCAGTAGGTTAGGGGCGTGATGGGCACAAGGTCTAACTGATGACTTCCCCGCGTGATGCGAATACGCTCGCCTACCTGCTCGGCGAAGTTATAGGGTTGGTCGCTCACATCGGGGTCAAAGTAGTGATAGAGGTTGAGTGTGATCGGGGTGAAACGGAAGTTCACAATAACCGCATCCACAAAGAGCGCGCTCGCTCTGTTGGATAACGCTCGCAGTTCATAAATCGTACCGATGATAACATCCTCCTCACGGTAGAACAGGTACTTTCGGTTCGGTTGAGTCAAATCGGCAAGGTACAAGTTGGACAGGGGTCGCTCGCGGTTATTCGCGCCCTCTATGCGGTACCACCAGTTCGTCAGGTAGAAGTGGTCGGTTCCAGTGGGCTGTATCCAGTCGCAGTTGTTGAAGGGGTCCAAGGCGTCTATGCCCCACAGTTGCCGCAGTTCAAAGCGAGCGTTGCCACTCTGTAAGGTGAGCGCGCTGGGCACATCGGCAGAGATGCGCACGCGGTAGTAGCCGCCCCACAAGCCTTGAGCGCGCACAAAAAGGTAGTACACGCCCGAAGTCGCCACAGGGATGACTACCTCGGGTGCTGAGGGGTTGAGCGCATCCCACCCTGTTGGAGTTCCATTTAACCACTGCCCCCCCGGAGTGCGCACCTGCAAGTCAACCTCCACATAGGTCTCTAAGCGAAAGCGCATCGTGCTGGCTGTGCCGAACACCTCTATCGCATATACATCCACATCGCCCGCGCGGTAAGCGAGCAACTGATACTGGCTGGTTGCGCGCTCCCCAGCGTTGAACTCGCCCAGCGAAATCGCTTGGGCTTCGGTGTCGTTGGGTTCATCGGGGTTCACATCGGGCGCGAACGCGCCTGGAAACACCCGTAGGGCGTACCGACATCGCGCGATGTTGCTGAAGTATCGCACCTCTGCGGTGTAGGTGCCCGCCTCAAGAGTGAGCGTCAAGCCCGGTGCTTGCGTATTGGGCACATCGGGATTGCCTCCCCGAGTATTGCTATAAATCAGCGTGCCCGATGCGTTATAAATCTGTAGCACCGTGTCTTGATTGGTGTCCACGCGTATTGAGTAGACACCCGTTTGGGTAATCTGAAAGCGATAGAAATCGCCGTCGCCGTTGGTGTTGATTGCGCCATCCCAGATGGCGAACCCTCTCTGCTGACTGACTGGTTGACTGATGACTTGAGGTGCGCTGAGCGAGTTGTTCGGTTCAGCCTCGTTCAGCACGCTCATCTCCACCTGGGCGACCAACCCAGTCCAAAGGGTCAACATCCCTGCCAAAAAGAGCATTCGACACATAATTTGCCTCCTTTCCGCAGTGCGGATAGTTCTTCCCCCCTCATATGGGGGGGAAGACAGCTTTACTGGCGTGCTAAGCGCTCACGCTCTTGCTGAACCAACACGCGCCTAAGGATTTTACCCGAAGGCGATTTGGGGATTTGCTCCACAAGCTCCACTCGGCGTATCTTTTTGAAGGGGGCGACGCGCTGGGCGACATAGTCCATAATCTCTTGCTCGCTGATAGGGTTTCGCGCGACGATGAACGCCTTCGGCACTTCGCCCGCTTCAGGGTCGGGACTGGGGATGACCGCCGCATCGGCAACAGCAGGATGGCTCAGAAGCACCGCCTCCAGCTCCGCAGGCGCAATCTGCAAGCCTTTGTATTTGATCATTTCTTTCACACGGTCAACGATGTAGAAGTAGCCGTCCTCGTCCACATAGCCCACATCGCCCGTGCGGAGCCAGCCATCAGGTGTGAGGGTTTGCGCTGTGGCTTCGGGGGCGTTCAAGTAACCTTTCATCACCTGCGGTCCGTGGATCCAGATTTCGCCTTCCTCGCGCACGCCCAACGGGTTGCCCGTGGTCAGGTCCACAATCATACACTCGGTATTTGCGATTGGCACTCCCGCCGACCCCAGCTTGATTTTGGCAGGCTCTTCAGGGGTTACATGGGTTACGGGGCTGGTTTCGGTGAGACCGTAGCCTTGAAGCACGATACAGCCCAACCGTTCTGACGCGGCGCGCGCCAAATCCTCGCCCAACGGCGCCGCACCCGACATAATAACCTTGAGTGAGGAGAGGTCGTACTGCTCAACAACTGGATGCTTTGCTAGCGCTAAGATAATCGGGGGCACCAGATTAGCGCGGTTGATTTTGTAGTCCTGCATCACCTTCAGGAACATCTCCAAGTCAAATCGGGGGATGGTGACAATCGTCATCCCTTTGTGCAAACAGAGGTTCAAGATGACCAGCATCCCGTAGATATGATAAAACGGTAGCACCCCGATCACTCGCTCATCCGGTTGCAGGTTCACGCCCGAATTCATCACCTGCACCATGTTCGCCACGAGGTTATAGTGGGTGAGCATCACGCCCTTTGGCAACCCTGTCGTTCCGCTGGAGTAGGGAAGCACAATCAGGTCTTCGTGGGGGTCAATTGCCACTTGGGGCGGTTCGGCTTCGGTGAGTAGTTCGGTGAACGGCGTTGCGTCCTCGCCTTCCCCGATTACGAACACCTCTTGCACGCCTGCTTGCTGGGCGGCGGGCAGTGCCTTCTCCAACAGGGGTCCGACCGTGACGAGGAACTTTGCGCCCGAGTCGCGCAGTTGGTAAGCGAGCTCGTCGGCGGTGTAGAGCGGGTTCGCTGTGGTTACAATACCGCCTGCGAGCGCTGTACCGTGAAAGGCGAGCGGATACTCGGGCAGGTTGGGGCTATAGATGCCCACCACATCGCCTTTTTTCAGCCCGCGCTTTGCGAGGTTGCCTGCCACTCGTAGGGCACCCCCGTACAGCTGCGCGTAGGTCAAGGTGCGCCCTGTAAAGCCGTCAATCATCGCCGGCTTGTCGCCATAGCTCAGGGCATGCTCATAGACAAACTGTGGTAAGCCCACCACAGGGATGAGTACATCGTTGTAAGGACTTTTGAATACCATTCTCCACGCCTCCGTAGGCTACTATACTACACTCATAATGAAATTCCTACCTTGATGGCTAATGGAGAGTGTGTAGGGGATTTTTTATTCAGGCAGAGCGCGCCCAATGGCGTGGAGGAACGCCTCTAAGTCGCCTGTCCGAGTGCGGGCATATTCCAGAACACGCTGGTTATCCACTTCGGAGTACTGATGGACGAGCAGGTTCCGAAACCGCATCATTCGTGTCAAACGCTCGGCAAGGTCAGAGGGCAAAACACCGATTTCTCCCAGTATCTCGAAACACTCTGGATAGCTGGAAGGCGCCCGCGACGCCATACGCACCGAGAGGTGGTTGCATAAGTCTGCTGCATCCTGAAACATCTGGATCATAGCGAGCTTGACCGTCGCCAAGTTGCGTTCATCTTCCCAAAACTGCTCATCGGGCAAAGAAGCATATCGCTCGATAGTCTCCAATTGCTGGCGTATTGCCAGTGCCCTTGCCCGCACCACTTCAGGGTTTACAGGTTTCAACGAAGCACCTCGCGCAAGATTTGGCGTGCCATCGGCTCAAAATCGTAGTAGTCGCGTCGTACCCGCTCTACGAACTTCAGACGAAACTCCTCATCTCGGCACGACAGTAGGCGTCCTCGTGTTACATTGAACTGGAATCCTAACGAGGCGCGATTAATCACCTGCACATCTACAGGAAAACGCACCAGACGCCTTAGTTGCTCACTTATGTCAAGAATGTATTCCAGTGTGTCGGTCTTAGAGAAGTAATCCTCCTCAAGATAAGTCCCTATATCAATGTCGTGGAATGGTAGGCTCTCTATGAACGAACCGTACGCGTACGCAAAGCGTATCTCATCACGCCCCATAAGAAAGTCCGAAATTTTTTCCAGCAGTTTGCTTCGTTCCGACTCGTCCAGTTCGTAGTGTCGCTCTTCCATCGGTAAGTTCCTCTAACCAGTATACCTGTTCAGTACTTAGAGGCGTTCGCTTACCCAACGCGCTGGTTGCCCCCTGAGCTCAGAGTCGTCCCAATTGCGCAAGCGCTTCAAGAGCCATTCTCGACTCTCGCTGATACCGAGCCGTGCGACGGTGGTCTTCGCCTCCTGAACCGACGCGTGGGGCACTGCCAGCGCGTGGGGTGCGCAGGCGAGAGCTTGCGCTAATCGCTCGGCGTCTACCTCCGCCAATAGGTTAGCACGGCGCAGTCCTGCACGGACGACCGCCTCGTGCCAAGCGAGCATTCGCTTCGCACCCCTTGCCGAAAGCCTACGGGGCAGTGCCAACACCTGCCAGCGTAGGGGCAAGTAATCCGGGAATGCTGGCGGATGGCTTGCGTGTCCCCAAAGCGCCAGCGTGAACTGTCCCACTGGCTGGTGGACACTACGCAGTGTCTCGTGGGTTTCCTGTATATGGTTCCACCACGGTGCCCAATCGTGAGTGCTTTCCAACAGCACGGTCAGGTTACACTCTAGGCTCATCTGAGATAAGTGGTGCATTAACTCCAAGCGGTGCGCCCAATCGGTTGGAAAGCGCCACCAGAGGGGCTTGCCACCCAACTCGTGAGCAGCGCGGGCGATTTGGGGCGGCGCCTTGCGCGCCTTGACCACTATGAAGTCCGCTCCTGTGGCGACGGCATTGGGCACTTCCTGCCATCGTGAGATGACCGCGCCTATCTGCAGGCTCTCACCGTCCCAAGTTTGCACGGGCAGGTGCGCGCTCTCCAAGTGGTATCGGCTGTGGCTTGCGACGCGAAGGAGCTGGTTTTGATACAGCGCAAACACCTCTGCGCCCGGCTGAATGTAAGCGACACCCGCGTTCGCATCCACGATGGTAATCGCTTCGGAGGGAAGCACTTTCGGAAGGTTCGCCACCCACAAAACGGGCACGGTGGGCAGGGGTGGCTCAGGCTCTTCAGTCACAATCCAGCCTACGACACGCACATAAGGCGCCAGCACGGGGGGCACCTCCTGAAGCGAGCGCACGATAGCCACCACCTCCAACGGCTCGGTGGGCATTCGGTAGTCCAGAGCGAGCCACTCCTCCTCATCCTGAGCGAACAAGCGGGGGTCTATCCAAGCGGGCGTGCCCAGCGTCGGCAGATAGAGCGGGGCGCCGACGCCCATCGCAATGCCCGGCGTCATCGGCACGCCGAACAAAACCCACCGAGCAGGGAGTTCCGACTCAGTTCTCACGGCGTGGTTCGACGCGCTCGACCAGTCGGAGCGCCCACTGAATCCCACCCAGAAGATGCTGTTGGTATTCGGGGCTTTCCCACACATCCAAGCGGTGCCCCAAAGCGGTGTAGAACATCCGCCCTTTGCCATACTCGCGACACCAAGCCAGCAGGTAGTCGCCTTCCTTGTTGGCGTTGGGCGTGCCGTCGTCGGGATGACGGTCTAACGAGAGCAGAACCGTCACATTTCGGCGGTTGTTCTCTTTGAACAGGTAAATCTCGTCGAAGACTGCCCATTCGGGGGCGAGGTGGGCAACGGCGGGATGGTCGGGCTTTTCTACCTTCGCAGTGACCTTCGTTTGCTGACCATGATAAGCGAACTGCCCTTGCACCAGCTCCAGATACTCAGGGCGATTGTGATAAGTGTCCGCCGCAGCGTGGATGCCGATGAACACCTTGCCCCCCTTCAGCCAGTCCAGAAACGCCTGCAGGTCGGGGATGCCGATGTCGCCCGTGGTGTTGAGGAAGATGACCCCATCGTAGTGACCCTCATTCAGGAATTCGGGGGTGAGCATTTTGCTGACCTCGTCGGCATTTCGGCAGTAGTCTACGGTGAACACGCCTGAGCGTTCGCCAATCTGTGCGATGAGCTTCTCTCCGAGTTCAATCGAGTCGCCGTGTCGAAAGCCCGCTGTATGCGTGACGACCAGCAGTTTTTTGCGTGCGGTTTCCATCGTTCCTTTCTCCTGCGCCAGCCCGAAGAGCGTCAGGCCCAGCGTAAGGCTTAGAAGTAGCCCCTTCATTTGCATTCTCTCCCCTGCTGATGCCTACCCCCTCCCGAATCGGGAGGGGGTGTTTCACTTGTGGGGGTAGGCATTACTCCATCCCGCCCCCGCCACCGAAGTACTGCTCAAACCACCGGCGCCCCATCTCCATCATTTCGCGCTGCTGGTCGGGGGACAAGGTCTGCCAGTACTCAAACGACATGCGCATCCCCTCGAAAATCATCATATTGCGCAGTTCGGGGTCAGCGTTCATCCAAGAGTAGAAGCCTGCCTGAAGGGCTTGGCGTCGCTCTTCGGGGGACATCTTCGCCAGCAGTTCCATCATCTGCTGTTGGATTTGAGCAAACTGCTCGGACGGAGTCCCGCGAAGAGCTTGGGCACCGCTGGGAGCGCGTGGGCTGAGCACCACATAGAGCGGTTTGGTATCAAACGGCGGCTGCATCTGCTCCAGGCTCTGCTCAAAGCCTTGAGGCATAGGGAAGTTCGCCACGAACGAGTGGAGCGTGCTGGTGCGCGGATTGATTGCAATCACGCCTCCCAACTCAATGCCCAGCAGGGCGCGGGTAGCGTTGATGACCTGCTCCGGGTTCGGCTCGGCTCCCAGCACCTTGTTGACATGCACCTTGCGCCAGACAACCTCGTTGGTCTGAGCGGTAATCTGGTCTAACCCCGCTTCCAAGCTATCCGCTTCCACCGGTCGAACGCGTGTTGTCAATAGAGGGTCTACGAGAATTTTCGTGTTGAACTTTTCAGACAACCGTTGCACGGCTTGGGCGATTGGGATACGCCCGTCATCTTGTTGTTGCGTTCCGCGCTGGGTGCGCGTGCCCGTCTGGGCGCTCGCCAACGCCACCATTACTACCAACCCACCAACAACCATCTGTTTCCAGAGTTTTTCCATTTCCTACCTCCGCAATCGGCAGGAGTCGCCTCCCGCCCTGCGAATAGATTGTACCACATATCCCGAGCGGATGTGCTATAATAAGAATCTGTAGGGACACCGATGGGCAGGAGTGATAAATCATGGCTATGACACGCAAGTCGCTGGGTCAGTACCTTGTGGAGAAGGGGCTGTTAACCCAGGAACAGCTGGACGATGCGTTGAGGATACAGAAATCAACCGGGCGCCCGCTCGAACAGATTTTAGTGGACCAGACCTTAGTGAGCGAGCGCGATGCCTACGAGGCGAAGGCATTTGAATTGGGAATGCCGTTTGTGGACTTGGACAAGTTCCAACCCGAGCCTTCCGCCACGAATATCCTGAAGGAGCACATCGCTAAACGGCACAATGTCATCCCCGTTCGCAAAGAGGGCAACACGCTGTTTTTGGCTATGTCAGACCCGAACAATGTGATGGCGGTGGACGATGTGCGCATCAACACGCGGTGTGTGGTGCGACCTGTGTTGGCGGCGCCGGGCGCGATAGAAGATTCCATCCGCAAAGCCTACGGCGGCTCCGCGCTCGCAGCGGAGACGACGAACGGCGCGGAGGGCGCCTCCGCTGCGACACCCGCTCGCCCGCAAGACCTGCGCGCCAGCGTGATGACCGAAGTCGCCGCCTATAGCGCACGAGGTGACGCTGAAGACGATGAGAAAGCAGTCATCCGCGAGGCAGAAGAGGGTCCCATCGTCCGCGTTGCCAACACGATTATCCAACAAGCCATCAACGAGCGCGCCAGCGATATCCATGTGGAGCCTCAGGTGCGCAACCTGCGAATCCGATACCGAATTGACGGCGTTCTCCACGAAGCGCTTTCGCTCCCCAAATATGTTCAGGCGCCCCTCATCTCCCGCTACAAGATTATGGCGGAGATGAACATCGCCGAGAAACGACTGCCTCAGGACGGTCGTATCCCCATCCGCTACCAGAACAAAGACTACGACTTACGCGTCTCGTCGATCCCGACCCCGGTGGGCGAGAAAATCGTCATGCGTATCTTGGATAAGACCAGCGTGTTGCTGGGGCTTAACAAGCTTGGCTTCACCCCAGAGACCCAAGCCCGCTTGGAAGAGCTGGTCATCCAGCCCCAAGGCATGGTGCTCTCCACCGGTCCTACAGGTTCGGGCAAGACCACGACCCAGTACTCGGTGCTCCACAAGCTCAACTCTATCGAGAAGAACATCCTCACGATTGAGGACCCGATCGAGTACCAGTTGCCGGGGATTAGCCAGGTGCAGGTGAACCGCAAGGCGGGCTTGACCTTTGCCAGCGCCCTGCGCGCCTTCCTGCGCCAAGACCCCGACATCATCATGGTTGGAGAGATGCGTGACTTGGAGACGGCAGAAATCGCTATTGAAGCGTCGTTGACAGGACACTTGGTGCTGTCCACGCTGCACACGAACGACGCGCCCTCGGCGGTCATTCGTATGGTGGATATGGGTGTGGAGCCTTACCTGATATCGGCGACCGTGACGGGCGTGATGGCTCAGCGCTTGGCACGACGCGTCTGCCAAAAATGTAAGGAGCCACGCGACATCCCTGCTTCCGACCTGCGCGCCTTCGGCTTCCAAGTGGAGAACCCCGACCAAGTGATCACCATCTGGGAAGGGGTCGGCTGTGAGGCGTGCCGAGGACGCGGGTACGCCGGACGCGTGGGTATCTACGAGCTGATGGTGGTCAACGCCGAAATCGCCGAGCTAATCGTTCGGCGTGCGCCTCTGTCCGACATCAAAGAAGCAGCAAAAGCAAACGGTATGAAAGAGTTGCGGGAAGACGGTCTTGTCAAGGTCTTGGAAGGGCTTACTACTCCCGATGAAGTCCGACGCGTGGTCTTTACCGCAGGGTTCTATTGATGATTAGCCATAGGAGGTCTCACGAACGATGAGCATGAATATCCCAGGTCAGCCAGCGATGCCCCCGAACGGAGGGCAGATGGGGTTAGGGGCAGGGGCTGCCCAGCCTGCCCAGCCAGCACAACCGACTGGACAGCCGACCATCGCGCAACCGCGCAGTCTTGAGGAAGCTCACATCGACGAACTACTTTACATCGTCACTGAGAAGGGCGCCTCAGACCTGCACCTGAGCGCTGGGGTCGAGCCAGTCATCCGATTAGATGGTCAACTGATGCGTCTCAACTACGAGAAGGCGACCCCCACCATTACCCAGCGCCTTATCTATGAAATCCTCACGGACGAGCAGATCCAGAAGTTTGAGACGAACTTAGAGCTGGACTTCTCCTACAGCCTGCACAAGGTGGCGCGCTTCCGCGTAAATGTGTACCGCGATAAGGGAGCCGTCGCCGCCGCGTTCCGTCTTATCCCCGCTCGGGTGCCGACGGTGCGCGAACTGAACCTCCCGCCCATCCTGGAAGAGCTCACCCGACGCCCGCGCGGACTGATCCTCGTCACGGGTCCTACAGGGTCTGGAAAGTCCACCTCGCTGGCTGCGATGCTCAACCAAATCAACAGCGAGCGCAGTTGCCACATCATCACCGTAGAAGACCCCATCGAGTACCTACACCAACACAAACTCAGCATCATCAACCAGCGCGAGTTGGGACAAGACACCAAATCGTTCGCAGCCGCCCTACGCTCCGCCCTGCGTGAAGACCCCGATGTGATTCTGGTCGGCGAGATGCGCGACTTGGAGACCATCCAGCTCGCTATCACCGCCGCCGAGACGGGACACTTGGTGTTCGCTACCCTGCACACGAACAACGCCGCCGAGTCGATAGACCGTATTGTGGATGTGTTCCCGCCCGGTCAGCAAGAGCAGATTCGGATTCAGCTTGCCAACAACCTACAGGCGATTATCAGCCAGCAGTTGCTCCCGCGTGCGGGTCAGCCCGGTCGTGTGCCTGCGATTGAGGTCATGATTGCCACGCCCGCTATCCGCAACCTCATCCGCGAGAACAAGACCCACCAAATCCACACGATGATCCAGACCAGCGGGCAGATGGGCATGCAGACGATGGACCAGAGCCTAAGAGACCTCTATGTCAAGGGCTGGGTGACCTACGAAGAGGCGATGTCCCGCGCTATCAACCCCGACGAACTGCGCAAGATGATTGCCCCCACCGGCACAGTGCCCGGCGCGCAACCTGTGGCGCCCGGACGCGGTCGATAAAAACAGGAGGCAGAGAGTATGCCGTACTTCAACTACACGATTCGCGATGCGAACGGGCAGACCCGCTCAGGGAAGGTAGAAGCAGAGAACGCCGAAGTGCTGAAGAAACGCCTGGAGCAAGAAGGGCTTCAAGTGTTGGAAATCAGCCAGGACAAGAAGGCGCCGCGCGTGCCCGCTGGGGGCTACGGACGCGTGAAGCTGAGCGACCTCGCTATCTTTTCACGCCAGTTCTCAACGATGCTGGACGCAGGGGTGTCGCTCATTCGGTGTCTGGATGTGCTCCAACAGCAGACGAACAACGCCCGCCTGCGCAAAATCCTGAACGACCTCTCGGCGCGTGTCGAATCGGGCGAGAGCCTCTCCCGCTCGATGCAACGCCATCCCAAAGCCTTCAGCCCGCTGATTATCGGTCTGATTCGGGCGGGCGAGGTCGGTGGCGTGTTGGAGGAGTCGCTCCAGCGTATCGCCCACTTCCTTGAGAAAGATGTGGAGCTCCGCCGAAAAATCCGATCCGCCCTGACCTATCCTGTGATTGTGTTGCTGGCAGCGGTCGGTATCGTGATTTTCCTGGTGTCGTGGCTGGTGCCCCAGTTCGCTGACCTGTTCAAGGAGCTGGGTATCAAGGAGATGCCCGCCCCGACCCAGTTCCTGATTGACCTGAGTGCGCTGTTCACCCAACGATGGTATGTGGTGGTCATCGCGCTGGTGGCGGTCATCATCGCCTACAAACTGTTCGTGAGTACCCGCGTGGGCAGGCGTGTCGCTGACCGTGTGAAACTGCGCGTGCCTGTGTTCGGACCGCTCCACCACAAGATTGTGATGGCGCGCTTCAGCCGAACGATGGGCACTCTGCTCGCTTCGGGCGTGCCAATCCTGCAGGCGATGGAGACGGTCGCAGGCGTCGTGGGCAACTCGGTCGTGTCGGACGCCATTATGGAGTCGCGCTCGCGCATCCGCGAGGGTGAAAAAATCGCCGACCCGCTCCAGCGTAGCCGAATGTTCCCGCCGATGGTCGTCCACATGGTCAGCGTCGGTGAGGAGTCGGGTTCGCTCGACCACATGCTCAACAAAATCGCCGAGTTCTACGAGAACGAAGTAGAAGCCACGATTGCCAGCTTGACCGCAGCGATCGAGCCTGTGATGATAGTGCTGTTGGGCTTCATCGTCGGCTTCATCGTCATCTCGATGTTCCTGCCGATGATTGAGGTCATCTCGAACCTGAGCCAGAACCAGAGCTAGTCGGGATGTTTCCCGCTTGGAGCCTGGTGTTCGGAATCGCCTTCGGGGCAGCTGTAGGAAGTTTCCTAAATGTACTCATCTACCGCCTGCCCCGAAGGCTTTCTATCGTGTTCCCACCCTCGCACTGCCCTGCGTGTCAACATCGTTTGGGTATCCCCGACTTGGTGCCGATTCTGAGTTATCTCTTCCAGAGGGGGCGCTGTCGGTATTGTGGAGTGCGTATTAGTCCGCGCTATATCTGGGTAGAGGTCGCCAACGCCACCTTGTGGGGGTGGCTCTGGTGGCAGTGGCTTGTGGTGGGTGAGATGCCCCTGCGCTTCCTCTTCTTCGCACTCGCTGGCTCGGTGCTAATTGCGATTTTTGTGATTGACCTTTTGCACTACATCATCCCCGACGAGTTGAATGTGGCACTCTTGTTGCTGGGCTTACTGCATGCGTTCCTGCTCAGCGGTCAGCCCACCGACTGGAACTGGGCAAGCTGGGGACACCTCAGTTTGCGAACCGCTGTGCTCTCCGCCTTTTGGGGCACGACGCTCTTCTGTGCGATCGCGCTCATCGGACGCATCGTTTTCAAGCGCGATGCGATGGGACACGGCGACATCAGGTTGGTGCGTGCGATGGGAGCGCTCCTGCTGTTGCCAGGTATGCTCGTTGCGTTCGCGCTTTCAATAGTGTTAGGTGCGGTATTGGGAGGGCTATGGGCATACCTGCGCAGGCGCGCGGAAACGGCGTCCCACCAAGCGCATGAAGACGATACCGAGCCACTGCCTCCCCCCGAACCGATTGCCAGCCTATTAATGATGAGTGGGATTTACTTGCTCTGGGTAGATGTGCTGATTACGCTCCTCCCGCTCAAGGTGCAAAACCGTATCTACGCCAGTTTGGGTCAGCCTGAGGAAGAGAACATCGACGAACCGTTTGAGGAACTGCCGGGAATGCTTCCGTACGGTCCGTTTTTGGTGGCGGGCACGCTGGCGGTGATGCTGTTGGGTCAGCCCCTGTCGGGCGCCGTGCGTGCCTACTTAGAGTGGGCAGGTTTCTGAGATGGAACTTACACCGCGTCAGCAAGCGCTCTATCAGCGGGTGCTGAAACTCTATCGGGAGGCGGGCGTTCAGGTGCCTTCGGTGCGCTTTGCTTCTCGGCTTATCGGCGCGCCTCCCGACGCCATACGAGCGATGTTGGAGCTGGGCATTCAACTTGGCGAAGTAGCCTATCTCGGTGAAGGGCTATACTACCCCATCGAGACCCTTCAGCAGATTGCCGAGCAGTTGCGCCAGCTAGCCGAACCGATACGCGTGGCAGATGTGCGCAACCTCACCCAGAGCTCGCGACGCTATGCGTATGCGATTCTGAACTGGTATCGTTCGCAATCCTCATAGGGTATCCTAAAACAGGTATGGAAACCTTTGTGGTGGCGCTCACGGTATTCGTGTTGGCAATCTTCGTGGGGTTCGAAGTGATAACCAAAGTGCCCCCGACACTCCACACGCCCCTGATGTCAGGTTCTAATGCCATCTCAGGAATCACGATTATCGGCGCTATCCTGTCGGCGGGCACTCAGCACACGACGCTTACCGCCATTCTGGGCACGCTGGCGGTCGTGTTCGCCACCATCAATGTGGTCGGCGGATTCGCCGTGACAGATCGGATGCTTCAAATGTTCAAACCCTCCAAGCGTGAAAAGGTATAATAGCAAGTAGCGATGCGGGTACAACTGCTCTACTATCCTGAATGCCCTTCTCACGAACGGGCGTTGGAGCTCCTTCAGGAGGCGCTCCAGTGGGAAGGGGTTCGGGTAGAAGTGCAGGTCACTCGCATCGAGACGCAAGGGGAGGCTGAGGCATATCGTTTCATCGGTTCGCCCACCATTCGCATAGAGGGGCAAGAGATTCAGCCCCAACCCCATCTCCCCTTCCGCTTGACCTGTCGTACCTTCATCCACGAGGACGGGCGCCTCTCCCCGCTTCCTTCGCTGACCACTTTGCGAGAGGCTGTGAGAAACGCACTCAACGGAGGTGAGACCTAATGGAAATCGGGCACTCGGCTTATGATTTTTCGCTTCTCGGAGTAGATGGCAAGACCTACACGCTGAAAGACTTCGCTGACAAGCCTGTGCTGGTGCTGTTCTTCTGGTGCAACCACTGCCCTTATGTGAAGGCGTATGAAGACCGCGTGATTAGGTTAGCACGCGAGTTTGGCGACCGCGTGGCGTTCGTGGCGATTAACTCCAACGACCCCAACCAGTACCCCGAAGACGACTTTGAGAACATGAAGCGTATCGCTCAGGAGAAGGACTACCCATTCCCCTACCTGTATGACGAGAGTCAGTCGGTGGCACATGCCTACAAAGCGGCGCGCACGCCAGAGTTCTTCGTGTTTGATGAGGAACGCGACCTGAAGTACCACGGTCGCTTTGACGACAACTGGGAGCATCCGAACCAGGTTCAGAAGGAGTATGTGCGCGACGCGATTGTCTCGCTCTTGAACAACGACCTTCCTCACCATTCGTCAACCCCGCCTGTGGGTTGTACGATTAAGTGGAGGCACTGAGCTTACGCCCTCACCCCCAGCCTCTCTCCTGCAGCGTCGGGAGAGGGGAGCCAAGACCCTTCGCTGACGCTCAGGGTGACGGTGTGGGGGTTGTCATTCAGTCCCCCTCTTTTGTCATTCTGAGCGAAGCGAAGAATCTCAACAAAACCCTAAGCACAGACCCTTCGCTTCGCTCAGGGAGACAGGGTGGAGTGTTCGAGTGGAGCCAAAGCTCGATGTTTGGTGCCCGGATCAACCCACTGCCAACTCTGTCGCTCGGACTGCAACCTGTAAAGCACGATATCCGTTCTGCTCGGTGAGCGTGCGTGGGTGGTTCGGATTGCGTAAGTACGCCAGCTGGTCTTCTATCATCGCCCTCAGCAGGCGCCCGTAGTTGTGCATCTTTGCGTCGTCCAGCCCCCAGTGCAGTTCAACCATCTGGTACAGGTCACGCTCTTGGAAGCGTGAGCGGGCGTGACGCCCTTCGCCACCGTAGACCGCCGAGATGTCCAGTATGGCGCGTGGGAAAATCTCACACAGCGCACGGGTCTGCGCCTCATCCAACACCGCATGTACCCGCACGCGCGTCGGTATCCACTCGTACAGAGTCACATCGCCCAACTCGAACACGAAACGCATCTCTTGACGGTCCATCCGCCCCACCTGATGGAAGCCGTGATAGAAGTTGACCAAGATGCCGTCCCGGTAGCGCACCGCACACTGCACCTGCTCCTCCACACCGCTGTTGGGGCGTCGGCTCCGCTGTGCCGAGAGCACCTCCCCCTCGCCCAGCCACCCTTCGAACAGGTCAAAAAAGTGGACTCCATGCTCTATGAAGATGCCTCCGCTCTTGTCGCGATCCCAGAACCAGTGGTCGGGAGGTAGACCCTCATCGGTGGCGTAGTTCTCAAAGTAGGCGTGGAGCAGTTCGCCCAGAGGCTTTTCCGCAATCAACTGCCTCGCTTTGTCAAAAAGCGGATTGTAGCGTTGCATTAGGTTCGTGACGAGCAAGCGATTCTGGCTCTGGGCAAGCCGTAAAAGCTCTTCTGCATGGTCTAAGCGCGTAGTGAGCGGTTTCTCTACGATGACATGTTTGCCCGCTTCCAGAGCGAGCTTCGCTTGAGGATAGTGCAGGAAAGGGGGTGTGGCGATATAGACGATGTCAATGTCGGGGCGAGCGACCAACTCCTCCACCTCCATCGGGTCGGGTATCCCAAACCGGCGGGCACAAGCAATCGCTTGGGGACGGTGAGTGCCTGCCATCGCCACCAGCTGAACCCCCTCCACTTGAGTGAAGTGCTGAAGCGCGAACAGCCCGAACCCACCACAACCAACCACACCTAAGCCATAGGTCTGCATACTGGTTTTGTTCGGGTTAGGGGATGGAAGTCCTGCCTTGAATGGAAAACTCTTAGTGAGGGTACATTTCTTGGGTTCAAACTCACACCACTCGCCCACACTTTGGCGCGCCTTCAATAGTCTTATCGCTCCCTGTTGTCACCTGACACCCTCCATCTGTCATTCTGAGCGAAGCGAGGCTCTTCGCCTTCGGCTCAGAGTGACAAGACCCTTCGCTGACGCTCAGGGTGACAGGATGGGCTTTTCGGGTGGAACGGAATCTCTCTACTCAGGGCTACCGCCTGCGTTCAAAAGTGGGGAGGCGTTTTGGAAACAGGGGGATAAAACAGCGCCCCCTACTGAGGGTGTTTGAGAAATGCTTGGAGCGCGGCACTCTCACTTACTTGTGGCTGGGGCACCTTGCCCATCGTGTTTCTCGTGGCTTGGGCATCCTTGCCCAAGATACTCTTCACGGGCAGGATGCCCGTGCCACGATTTTTTTCATGACTTGGGCATCCTTGCCCAAGATACTCTTCACGGGCAGGATGCCCGTGCTACGATTTTTCAGCCCCCTCCGCTAAGGAGTGAGGTACACTTTTAGCGATGCGCAAGCGTGCCCATGAGACTCGGCTCTATCGCACCGAAATGAACGACCGTATCCTCAACAGCGGTTTCAAGCCCTTTCAGCGCTTCTTCGCGCTGGATGCGGGCGCCTACGATGAAGGGGCTATCCCCGTGAAGTACAAAGAACTGATGGGGTTGGTCGGCTCGATGGTGCTTCGGTGCAACGATTGTATCTTCTATCACATCGACCGGTGCGTGCAGGAGGGGGCGACCCGCGAGGAACTGCACGAGGCGATGAACATCGCCCTCATCATCGGCGGCTCCATCGTCATTCCCCACCTGCGTTATGCCTATGAGATGATGGATGAACTGCTTGCCGAACGCGAGCAACGACTACAGCAAGGAGGCTCCGAATGACCAAGGTTCCTATGAAAATCGCCACCGTCAACCGCGACCAAGTGCAAGTGCCATGGCTCTGGCGACTGGGACGCGACTTTGACCTGAAAGTGAATATCCTGAAGGCGCATATTGACGAGGATTATGGCTGGGCGTTGGTGGAGTTGGAAGGTCCTGTCGAAGAGATTCAGCGCGCCACCGCTTGGCTCCTAACAACAGGGCTACATATTGACCCCTTAGAGCGCTCGGTATTTGGCTAAATGAGCGAGGCAGTTCTGCTCAAGCGCCCTCAACCTCCCGCCGACTTTCAGCCGTTTTGGCAGTCGGTGGTTGCCGAGAGTGAACGCCTGCCTGTGATAGTGGAACGGGTTCATTTATCGGGGGATGACCTACCTACGCACCGTGTGGAGCGTGTGCGCTGGCTCGGTGCAGATGGCAAAGGGCGCGAGGGGTGGCTTGCCCTGCCTAAAAGCCCTCCGAAACCGCTCCCAGCGGTGTTGTACCTGCCAGGCTACGGTGTCAGCACAGTGCCCATCAACGAGAACTCCGCCTTTGAGCGCCATATCACTTTCTCCATCAACCTGCACGGCTATGCGGTCGTACCGAATGTGCCTTATAGCCCTGAACTGGGCTACTTCACTCAGGGGATTGAGACACCCGCAACCTATGTGTACCGCCGAATCATGCTGGACTGTTTGCTGGCGGCGCGGGTGCTAACCTCCCTGCCCGAAGTAGATGCCAGCCGACTGACCGCCGCGGGTCTCAGTCAAGGGGGCGGGTTAGCGGTGATGATGGGCGCGTGGTGTCGGCTCATCAAGGCGGTTGTGGCGGAGTTGCCTGCGCTGAGCTATTGGGAGTATCTGCTGGGGCGTCCAGCGTGGCGATACCCTCTCAAAGAGTTCAGCGACTATCGGGAACGCCACAAAGTGCCGTTGGAAACGCTCTTGCAGACCCTTCAGTACTACGATGCGGTCAATCATGCGCCGTATGTGCGGGTGCCTACGCAGGTAAGCCTTGCGCTGAAAGACCCCGGCATCCGCGCGCCTGTGGTCTTCTCTCTTTACGATGCGCTCTCTCAGCCTAAGCGCCTGCTGACTTACGAGGAGTTGGGGCACGACTGGTCGCCCGAAATGCGTCCTCGCTTGGAAGAGTGGTCAGAAAGTGCCTATCGCTCCAGCCCCTCCAGCACTTGAAGCGCAATCTGAGCGTTGCCTGCTGGGGGCATGAGGTAGATGCCCTGAGCGTAGGGGTCGGCTTGGCGCACAAACTCTTGGGCGATGCTCAGCCCCACTTGGAGCGCCGTGTCTTCGGGGGCTTCGCTCATCTGCCTCAATATGGGTTCGGGGATCGAGATGCCGGGCACCTCGTTGTGCATAAACTCGGCGTGGCGTGCACTGCGCAACGGCAATACCCCCACTAACCACGGCACTTTGAGCCTCTGCATTAGCTCGGCGGTCTGCTCCACGATTGCCATCTCAAAAATCGGTTGCGTGTAGATAAGGTGCGCTCCCTCGTCTACTTTGCGTCGCAGGCGGTCGCGCTCCATCTCTAAATCGGGGGCGAGCGGGTTGTACGCAGCGGCGATGGTGAAGTTCGCTCTCATCCCGATGGTGTTGCCAGCGAGGTCGCGCCCCTCGTTGAATCGGCTCAGAATGCGCACCAACCCAATTGCGTCCACATCAAACACGCTGGTCGCCGTGGGATAGTCGCCAATCTGGGCGGGGTCGCCCGTAATCGCCAAGATACAGCGGATGCCCAGCGCATGCGCACCCAGCAGGTCGGACTGGATTGCCAGCAGATTGCGGTCTCGGCAGGCAAAGTGCATCATCACCTCAATTCCTGCCTGCTCTTGAATGAGGTGCGAGATAGCAATCACATTCATTCGCAGGCGGGCACGGGCACCATCCGAGATGTCAATCAACTGCACCCCGTGCTCCTTCAGCAGGCGCGCGTTCTCAATCACCTTCTGTATCTTCAGCCCGCGTGGGAGGTCTAACTCCACCGTGACCACGCGCTCTGTGCCCAGTATCTGCGAGAGGTGGGAGGGGTTGGCGGTGGCGAGTTCTTCGGTTTTGCGCTCGCGCCGTGCGATGGGGCTCATCGTTGTCGAGCGCGTGGGGTGCAGTTTGGCGACATTTTGAGCAATCGCACGGGTGTGGTCAGGCGTCGTCCCGCAACAGCCCCCCACAATTCGGGCGCCTGCCTCCACCAAGCGTGTGGCGTATTTGCCGAAATAGTCGGGGTGGATGTCGTACACGACCTGCCCGCGCACCAACTGGGGCAAGCCGGGGGTAGGCATCGCCGAAATCGCCAGGTCAGTGCCCCCTGCCATCATACGCACGATGTCCAGCATCCGCTGGGGACCGACGATGCAGTTCGCTCCTACCGCATCCACATCCAGCGCAGAGGTGGTCTGGGAGAAATGCTCGGGTAGCCCCTCCATCAGGGTCTCGCCGTCCTCCACGAAGCCTTTGGATGCCACTATCGGGATGTCGGGCGCCAACGCGCGCACCACGCGGATTGCTAACTCCAGCTCGCGGGGGTCAATAAAGGTTTCTAAAATCAAGCCATCCACGCCCACTTCCAGCAGGGCGCAGATTTGTTCGCGAAACGCCTGCTCTGCCTCATCCAGCCGTGTTTCGCCTACCGGTTCCAATGGCTTGCCCACCGGACCGACGGCACCAAACACCAGCGCATCGGTTTCAACCGCTTCACGAGCGAGGCGTACGCCTTCTTGGTTGATGCGCGTTACCAAGTCGGCAGGTGTGCCGAACCGTTCCAGCTGGCTATAGGCAGGGGGCATTTCGCTACCGCGTTCGGGCAGGTTGAACAGGCGTATCCGATTGGCGGTGTAGGTGTTGGTCTCTATCAGGCGTGCGCCCGCGTCGTAGTACTCTCGGTGGAGGGCGCGCACTATCTCGGGGTGCGTCAAGTTCGCCAACTCATATGGCATCGAGATCCCACGCAGAGCCAGCATTGTGCCGATGGCACCATCTGCCACCAACACGCCTTGCTCCAGTCGCTCGTGAAACTGCTGGCGTGTCAGCATACGAAAATTGTACCCCAGAAAGGTGGGGTATAATCTCCTCGGTGAGCAGGAATGCAAGCAACTGTGGACAAACCAACCATCATCTATCCTGAAACGGACGGACAACCGATGGCAAGC
>OGCI01001027.1_pt1 | contig 26246 bp, 24 predicted proteins | sample 1570021 | NCBI WGS metagenome assembly OGCI01 (sample SAMN06264664, study PRJEB24512) | hot springs metagenome | isolation source: Hot spring water | place: South Africa: Tshipise | collected 2015-06-21 | reverse complement strand
GGCTTCGGTTCCCAGAAGCGCCGTTGCGCCTCGGACGTCAACCGCCCTTGGTCGTGCAGCTCCTTCCAAACCCGCGTCGTCGGCGTTTGGAACATGTACGCGATGTGCTGGCCGTAGATGCGATGGGGCATGTAGTGCCGCAAGTAGACATACCGCTCGTTCCGGACCGACCGAACCATATCGTACCGCTCGTCCATCCGGCCGCTCAGCCCGAACAGATACCGGGTCGGCCCGACGGCATAGGGGCCGAGAAAGGCCCGGCCCTGCATCCACTCCGGCGGGCGGATGCCCGCGATGCCTAGGACGGTCGGAGCCAGGTCCACGAACCCCACGAGGCGGTCCGAGGCCCCGCCGGGCGTCGCATCGGCGGGCGCGAGGTGGCGGAAGGGTGGCGGTACGCGGACGATCAGCCCCACCTGCAGGCCGGAGTTGTAGGGCCACCGCTTGCAGCGGGGCATACCGGGACCGTGGTCGCCGTAAAAGAACACGACGGTCGAATCCGCCAGCCCGTCCGCCTCCAGTTCGGCGAGAATCCGGCCGGCCTCTACGTCCATCTCCGTCACCTTGTCGTAGTACTGCGCCCAGTCCTGCCGGACTTCTGGGGTGTCGGGGTGATACGGGGGCACCGGAACGCGCGCGGGGTCGTGCCGCCACTCGTGCGGCCGGCGCCGGATCTGGCCCTCGTGCGTCATCCCGAGATTGAAGATCGCGAAGAACGGGCGGCCGACAGGGCGGTTGCGCCAGTGGGCGCGCGGCGAGGAATCGTCCCACACGACGCCGGGCTTGGAGAGGTTGTAGTCCTCCTTGCTGTTGTTGGAGCAGTAGTAGCCGGCCTCGCGAAGCATCTGCGGATACATCCGAAGGAACGGCGGCGGCGCGACCTCGCCGCGCACATGCTCGGCACCGAGGCTTTGCGGGTACATGCCGGCGATGATCGCGGTGCGCGCGGGCGTGCAGACCGGGGCAATGGCCCACGCACACCGGTACCGCACCCCCCGCGCGGCCAGCCGATCGAGATTCGGCGTGACGGCAAACGCATCGCCGAAACAGCCCAGGTGCGGTCCCATGTCTTTGCAGGTGATCCAAAGGATGTTCGGCCGCGCTGGCGCCGCCGGCCCCTCCGCGGCCACAACCGCAGCCGCCCATGCGCCCGTCAACCACCTCACGAACCCAATCCTAGTCATCGCTCCGCTTCCTTCGCCCCAGCCCCGTAGTCGGCCCCCGTCCCGTCCGGCCGCGCCCGCCAGCCTGCCCGCGGATCCCCCACCAGCTCCGGATCCCCAAACCGCGAGTTTCGGTCGAACCCGCGGGCGGCCAAAAACTCCGCCAAATTCTCCGCCGGCACGCGCTCGTCCCTCCACCACGCCCCCTCCCCTCTCGGCTGGTGCCAGAAGTTCTCGTCCATCGTCAGCGCTGACGTCCAGTCCCGCCCATGGAGGCGAAGGAGGCTGTCGGACGACCGGGCGAAGATGTTTCGCCGAATCACAACACCCTCCGTGCGCGCCGAATTGTGGAACAACATCAGATGCCGCCCGTTCGGGTCGGGCCGCTGCGCGTGGCCCCACCCGCGCCCGGCGTCCACGCAGGTGTTGTACTCGAAGCGGATCCCGCGCGTCACGCTGGCCGTATCCCGGTTCCAGTACTCGAACGAATACTCGCTGTTCCAGATCGTGTTGCGCCGGTAGACGATGTTCTCCTGCCGGTTCGTCCCGGAGCCCTGGTTGGTCAGCGCGGCGTCGTAGATCTCCCAGATGCGGCACTCCTCGACCACGTGGTCCGCCGCATCGCACCAGAACTCGATTCCGTTGCCGTACCGGACCGGCCGGCCGTCGGGCCGGATCTGGTGCAGGCCTCCTCCGATGAAGGAGATGTCGCAGCGCCGGATCACGATGCCGCGGGTCGAGCCCCCGCCAAAGCCGTGGGCCGCGCCGTACATCAGCGCGAGGTCCTCGTAGACAATCCACGAGCGTTGCGACTGGTCCACGATGTGCCGTGTCAGCGCCAGTTCGATCGAGCGATGGCGGCGTGCCGGGTGCTCCGACATCCGCAGCAGCACCCTTCGCGAGACGGGGTCATAAAAGAAATCGCCCTCCGCCTCCAGCTCCGCCAGCGACCACCGCTTCACGCCGCAGCGGGCGCCGTGGTCGAAAATGATGTTGCCGACATCGCGGTCCAGCAGCATGCCGGGGCCGGGACGGACCTCGGCAAACGCGGCGTCGAGCACCTCGAAGACGGCGCCCTTCGGTATCGCACCGCCGAGGAACAGGGTCAGGCGCGCGCCGGGCGAGGATATGGCGCAGAAAAACACCCCCACGCAGTCCGCGTACGGCCGGGCGGAGGTGGGGCGATGCGCGCGCGAGGGGCGAACGAGGCGTACGGCGGGCCGGGCTGCATCAGCGCCACGTCGAACGGAGCCACGTCGCCCTCGACGCACAACTGCATCTGCAAGCGGTAGTGCCGGCCAGCGACGACAGGCAACCCCGCCGTCCAAAGCTGCACATGGTTCTGCGCCGCGCCAGGCACGGCGCCAGTCAGGGCCAGGCCGGACGGCGAACGGCGGACGGCGGCGCCGGCCTCGGTGTAGAGATGCCAGTGTTCGGCGAGGATCGCCCGCGGCGTTCCAAGGATTGGAAACTCCGGCGGCACGGTCGTCCAAAGGTTGGAACCTGCCGGCCGCCAGTCCTCCATCCGGTCGGCGGCCACCGACCCGAACAGCCGCGGCAGCGGGCCCTCCCCGTAGGCCGCGTACGTCACCGGCGCCCCGGGCGCGTCGGAACACGGCCGCAACTGGCCACGCCAGATGCCTCCTCGCCGGAACGCGACGCGGTCGCCCGGCCGCAGGTCCGCGCGGTTGACCCGCTCCAGCGTCCGCCACGCCTCGGCAGGGGTCCGCCCCGAGGCGTCGTCGTCTCCCTGCTGATCATCCACATGGAAAACGGCGGCGTTGGCCGCAACGACCAGCACGCCCCATGCGCACAGGGCTGCAGCCCAGGCCGGCTGCAGACCCTGGCCTCCCCGGCATGCCTCAAAACCGTTCATCGGTGCGGAAGGGGGAGGCCGGAAGGCCGGCGGTGTTGACGAGGTTATCGTCGGGATCGTCCGCCCACGCGTAACGTAGCGCGACGGGGCCGGCGACCTCGGGCGACGAGGCGGCGATGCACGCCCCCTCGATCCGCACGGTCGCGGGTTTCCAGCCGCCCTCCCCACCGGTGATTTCGAATCCCCGCGGCGCGGCGCCGTCCCGGGTCCGCAGACCGCCATCGGCATGCGTGGATTCGACGACGATTTCGTGGTCGCGCACCTCGTGGCGGAGGGGCAGCGGGCCGCTAACCGCCGGCAGCGGCCGGCCGTACACGGTCCCCAAGGCCCAGAGCGCGAGCCGCCGGCCGACCTCCTGCTTGTTGCGCGGATGGGACGAGACGTCCGCCCGCCCGTTGTACGCCCAGAACCGGCTATCGGTCTGGTTGAGGAAGAGCTGAATCTGCCGGACGCCCGCGCCGGCGAGTTCGCGCCGAGGTCGGCGTTCGAGCGGTCGTTGAAGCCAAGCGTCGCGACGCCGATGCGCAGACGCGTCGGCCCCTGGCCGCCGCGATCGCGCCGGCGCCGGCCACCGCCGCGGCGATGAATTCCCTTCGGGACGGTTCCGTCCACCGGCCGGTCATGTTGCCTGCCTTTCTCTGGCCCCCATCGCAGGTGCCGTCATCATTGCACGGCCGAGAAAAGGTCCGCATCTCCGGCGCATCGCGGCCCGGCGGCGTCGCCCGAAGCCCGGTGACGACGGTTTCCGCACCGCTGGTCTTCCTCGCGGCCCCCCGTCGCCGTCCGCGCCTCCGCCTCCGGAGGACGGAACCGATAGCACCGAAGCCGGGGCGAATCGCCAGTGATGGCACATGGCGCGTTCTGGGCGACGTAGAGCCGACCGTCCGCGATCGCCGGCGCCGCCCACGCCTGCGCTACCGGAAACAACCAGCACCACGAGGTGACGGTCACGCCATCGTCCCCCAAGTCGAGCCACAGCCAATGGCCCCGCTCGCCCTGGCAGAACACACGCCCGCCGGCCGCAACGAGCCATCCGAGGCGCACGCCGACCGCCGCCGGCCGCGGCCTTTGGGGCGCCGGAAGAACATCGGTCCAGCGCAACGGATCGCGCCAAAGAAACCGCCCTGTCTTGAGATCGAGGCAGACCAGGGCATTGTCGCCCGGCCCGTGGCCGGTGATTGCGTAGAGCCGGTCGCTTTGCACCGGCGGTTGCATGAAATGGACGCCGATCTGCCGGTTCGTCCATAGGGGACGCATCTCGCCGGAGGCTTCCATCCGCAGCGCCACCGTCCCCATGCCGTAGCACTCCGAGATCACGACCCAACCGTCCGCGACCACGGGCGGTGCGGCGTTGACCGACTCGTGCCGCCGCGCACGCCATGGAAAACGAGACAGCTCCATCCCGCCGGCCGCGTCGAGCACCAGCAGGCCGCCGTTGGGCGGATCGCTCTCGCCGCCGGCGAAGACCAAGATCAAGCGGCGGCCGTGAAGGGTGGCGGGCACCGGCGTGTCCGGCGTGGTCATGTCGAGGCGGGGACCGAGCAGGTGAGGCCAGTCGGCGCCGCGAGCGCACAATAGGATGGAGAGCACCGCCCCCAGCCCGCTGTGGAGGGCCGGGCCAGGAGGCCGAAACGCGCGCAGGGCGTCCCGCTGGCGGTGCACGGTGGCCCATGCGAATGCACCCGGCCGCGGCCGCCAGCGTGCGCGTTGCCAGGCTATTTCACGGCGGGCTGTGCTGGGGGCACGACACCGCGGCATGCCACAGCAACTTTGCGTGCTTTGAAGCGGATTCCGGCCGCCGCGTCGATTTGACCACCCCGTCGTGGGCCGACATACTGGCCAGGTTCTCCGGCGCCGGCCGGCTCATCGGAAAGGATTGTTTGACATGGCCATCATCGACTTTGGCGGGGTGAAGGAGCAGGTCGTAAGACGGGAAGAGTTTCCGCTGTCCAAGGCCCGCAAGGTCCTGACGGACGAAGTCGTCGCGGTCATCGGGTACGGGGTGCAAGGGCCGGCGCAGGCCCTCAACATGAAGGACAACGGCATTCGCGTGATCGTCGGCCAGGACCCGAAGTTTAAAAAAGACTGGGACCGTGCCGTGGCCGATGGCTGGGTGCCGGGCAGGACGCTGTTCGATCTCGAGGAGGCGTGCCGGCGCGGCACGATCGTGCAGTTGCTGGTGTCCGACGCCGCCCAGCGCATCGTGTGGCCGACGGTTCGCCGGCACCTCACGGCGGGCAAGGCGCTGTACTTCTCCCACGGCTTTTCGATCACGTACCGCAAACACACCGGCGTGGTGCCGCCGAAGGACGTGGACGTGATCATGGTTGCGCCGAAGGGCTCGGGGCTGAACGTCCGTCGGAATTTTTTGAGCGGGGCGGGGATCAACTCCAGCTACGCGGTGTTTCAGGACGCGACCGGCCGGGCGGAGGAACGCTGCCTGGCGCTGGGGATCGCGATCGGGTCGGGCTACCTGTTCCCGACGACGTTCGAGCATGAAACCAACAGCGACCTGACCGGCGAGCGGGGGGTGTTGATGGGGGCGCTGGCGGGGATCATGGAGGCTCAATACGAGGTGTTGCGAGCCCACGGCCACACGCCGAGCGAGGCCTTCAACGAGACGGTCGAGGAGCTGACCCAGAGCCTGATCCGGCTGGTGGACGAGAAGGGAATGGACTGGATGTACGTCAACTGTTCGGCGACGGCGCAGCGTGGCGCGCTGGACTGGAAGCCGCGGTTCCGTCGGGCGGTGCTGCCGGTGTTCAAGGAGCTCTACCGCCGCGTCGCCAGCGGCGAGGAGGCGCGGCGCGTGATCCGGGTTTGCGGCCGGCCGGACTATCCGAAGCGCGTGGCCGCCGAACTGGCGGCGATCCGGGATTCCGAGATGTGGCGCGCCGGCGCAGCGGTTCGGGCGTTGCGGCCGAAGGAGCCGGCCCGCCGGATCGCGCGCGGCACCAAGGGCGTCGGCGGTCGGACCTACTGAGCCGTCTCGGCGCCCCGGCGGGCTCGCAACAGCGCCGCCAGTTCGCGGGCCACGTCCGGGTGATCGGCGGCGACGTCCCGGGTTTCCGCCGGATCCTCCGCCAGATGGTACAACTGCGGCCGACGCTGGTCGGGCGGCGCCCGCGGCCCACCCGCGGCCGGCACGCCCTCGATCCACTTCCAAGGTCCTCGGCGGATGGCAAACACACCGGCGGCGCTGTGCAGGATCATGTCCCGCCGCAGCGGCTCCGGCGGGTCTCCGAAGAACGCCGGGAGGATGTTCACGCCATCCTGCGGACCGGCCTCCGAGGCGTCCAGAGGTTTCCCCGTCAACGCCGCCAGCGTCGGCAGCACGTCCGCCAGGCTGACCATTTGCGTGCAGATCGTCCCCGCCGGCACCCGGCCAGGCCAGCGGACGAGGAAACGGCACCTTGAAGCCGCCCTCCCAGATGTCGTGTTTGCCTCCCCGGAAATCGCCGTTCACCTTGAGGCCCGCGCGCAGAGCGGCAGTCTGGGGGATGTCAGTGCGCTCGGGCCGGACCACGCCCCCGTTGTCGCTGCTGAATATCACCAGCGTTCGCCCCGCCATCCCGGCCCGGTCCAGCGTGTCGAGCAGCCGCCCAACGCTGCGATCGAGCTCGTGAATCCAATCGCCGAACGGGCCAGCGGCGCTCCGGCCGGCCAGGTCGTCGTCGGGCGTGACCGGATTGTGAACGGCCACGGGAGCGAAATACAGGAAGAACGGACGCGCAGGGGACTGGCGGCCGATCCAGTCCACCGCCCGTTCGGTCAGGACCGCCATCACCCGCCGATTTTTCCGCCGGGGCGCGTCGAGATCGAGGACCTGGCCGGCGCGGGAGCGGTTCTCGAAGTCCTCTTCGCCGTAGTCCAGTTGGAAGTCCGGGCTGTCCGCGGGCGGATGGCCGACGGCGGCCCCCGGGGAGATGCGGTCTGAACGCAACCCATAGATGAAGCGATTCTCGACGAAGACGCCGGGGATGTCGCCGTGGTTGGACGGCACGCCGAAGTGGTACTCGAAACCCACGTCGAGAGGGCCGGGGCTCAATTCACCCGTGTAGTCCTGCCGCCATCGGGGTGTGCCATCGGATCGGCCATAGCCGAGGTGCCACTTTCCGATCATCGCGGTAGTGTAGCCGCATTCGCGAAGAAGAGAGGCGATCGTCGGGCGGTGGGTCTCGATATGCAACGGCGAAAAGACGTTCAGGACGCCGTGCTTCAGCGAGGTGCGCCAGCAGTACCGCCCCGTGAGCAGGGAATAACGGGTCGGCGAGCAGACGGACGAGGTCGTGTTCGCGTCGGAGAATCGGCGCCCCTCCCTCGCCAGACGGTCCAGTGCCGGGGTGCGGATCAGCCGCGGATCGGCGCCGCAGCAGCCGGCGCTGCCATAGCCGAGGTCGTCGGCCAGGATCAGCAGGACATTGGGTCGGTCGACCGCACCGACTGCCGTGATGGCAAACATGGTGGCAGCCACAGTGGAACGCAGAGGCGTCGTCATCGTACCGAAGACCTCCTTTGGGTGCGCCGGCGGCCGTTTTCGCTCGACAGCCCGCTCCGGATCGAGCATACTATACTGGCTTTGTTTGAACCGGTGAAGTCACCGAGAAAGGGGCATCATGACCAACGGGGCCGAAGCCGACACAAAACGGGGATTGTTCGAGGACTGGACGGACGAGACCTGGGCGGTGCTTGTGATCCGCTTGTGGCTGGCGACGCGCGCGATCGTCACGGGCCTGCAAAAATTCTGGGGCGTCGACGAGGGCGGCCAGCCTGCGTTCGGCCTGAAATACTACAAGGCCATCCCCGACGCCTTGAAGGCCAAGTTCGCGGCCGAGCCGATGTTCCCGGCGGCGTTGTCCGGGCCGTTTTACGCCATCTTCGGCTATGCCCTGATCCTCTCCGGCCTGATGACGCTGCTTGGCCTGGGGACGCGGATCTCGCTGGTGATCCAGGGGATCCTCTACGTGGCGCTGACCTTCGGATTGATCCTTATCAAGATGGACGCCGGCGTGGCTTGGCTCGGCACGCATATCGTGCTAGTGGCGCTGGCGTTGGCGTGGGCGAAGCACAACCGGCTGGTGATCAGCCGATCATGGTGAGGTGGCCATGACGCGCGAGCGGGATCGGGCAAACGGCAGAGGTCGGGCGGTGGGCGGTCGGCTGAATCGGCGCGGTTTCCTTCGCCGCAGCACGGTGGGCGCGGGCCTGATGATGTTGGCCACGCGAGCCCGAGCGCAGGAAGCGGCGCCAGCGCCCGCGACCGCCCCGGCGGTGCCGAAGGGTACCGAGTCACCGATCCGCGTTGGGCTTGTCGGCTGCGGGGCCCAGGGCCGCGTGCTCCTGGAGGCCTGCATGCCCATCCCGGGGATCAAGTTCATCGCGGTCTGCGACATCTGGCCTTACAACCTCCGGTACGCCGCCAACTATCTGACCAAGTTCAACCACCAGCCCTCCTCCCATGAGGACTTCGAGGAGTTTCTCTCCGCCGGCAAGGACAAGGGCATGGAGGCGGTGATCGTCGCCACGCCGGACATCTGGCATTCGCCCTACACCGTGCAGGCGTTGAAGGCCGGCTTCCACGTGTATTGCGAGAAGATGATGTCCAACACGGTGGACGGCGCCCGCGCGATGGTCCGCGCGATGAAGGAGACGGGCCGGCTGCTCCAGATCGGCCACCAGCGGCGCAGCAACCCGCGCTACCTCCACGCGTTGGAGAAGATCATGCGCGGCAATATGATCGGCCGGGTCGTCAACGCAGGCGGCCAATGGAACCGCTCGATCCGCGGCAGCGTGGACCTGACCTGGCCCGAGAGGTACGCCCTCCCACAGGCGACGTTGGAAAAGTATGGCTACAAGAACATGCGCGAGTTCCGCAACTGGCGATGGTTCCGCACCTACAGCGGCGGCCCGATTTCCGACCTCGGCGCCCACCAGATCGACATCTTCGGCTGGTTCCTCGGCGCCCGCCCCCGCAGCGTGATGGCCTCCGGCGGCTCCGATTACTTCAAGGACCGTGAGTGGTACGACAACGTCATGACGATCTTCGAGTACGAGCTACCCGGTGGCGACGTTACCCGTGTCGCCTACCAGGTCCTGACCACCACCAGCGCCGGCGGTGGCTACTACGAGACGTTCATGGGCGTGGACGGCACGCTGAAGGTGTCCGAGAACGAGGCGATCACCCGGGTCTACAAGGAGGCCCACGCTGACTGGACGGAGTGGATCGAGAAGCGGGTCATCCGGCCAATCGAACGGCCCGACACCATACCGGTCAGCCTGTCGCAGGTCAGCCTCCTCGACGTGCGCGCCACCGCCGACCTCGATGCCTTCGAGCTGCCGGTCGAGATGGCTAAAAAGCCGCACCAGCCCCACCTGGAGAACTTCTTCGACGCGATCCGCGGACGGGCAAAGCTCAACTGCCCGGCGGACGAGGCCTTCGAGAGCGAGGCTGCGGTGTTCAAGGTCAACCCCGCCGTCGAGGCGCGCAAGCAGCTAACCTTCGAGCCGGCGGATTTCGAGGTTTGAACAAGCGACGGGCCCGGCCCGTCCATACCATCAGAAAAGGAGACGACATGAAACGCGTGGCCATGGCAACGGCGTTGGCGGCGGGACTGGCGGCGGGCGCTTGGGCGGAGGACAAGGTGGAACTGAAGCTGGAGCTCCCCAAACCGATGTTCGTCGGCACCCCGGTGCCCGTGAAGGTGCCGAACCTGGAACCGCCGAACACCAAGCAGCCCCCCGTGATGCTGCCGAAGGACGCCGCGGTGAACATCGCAAAGGGCAAGCCGGTGACGTCCAGCGACCCGGTGCCGGTGATCGGCGAACTGGCGATGGTGACAGACGGCGACAAGGAGGCCGCCGACGGCAGCTACGTGGAGCTCGGCCCCGGCGTTCAGTGGGTTCAGATCGATCTGGGCGAGGTGTACGAGATCTACGCCATCGCCTTCTGGCACTATCACCAGCAGCCACGCATTTACCACGACGTGGTGGTGCAGATCGCCGACGACGCGGACTTTCTGCAAAACGTGCGGACGGTCTACAACAACGACCACGACAACTCGTCCGGCAAGGGGATCGGCAAGGACCTGGCCTACGTCGAGGTCAACACCGGGCGGGTGGTGGACGTGAAGGGGCAGAAGGCCCGGTACGTCCGGCTCTACAGCCGCGGCAGCACCGCGGGTGAGATGAATCATTACATCGAGGTCGAGGTGTACGGCCGCAAGCCGGCCTCCTGAACACGCCGTCGGCCGGAGCACGGGCCGGCGCTCCCCGGTGGGGCGCCGGCCTCGTTGTTTTCTCCCTCTCGCCCACCCGGCTGCGGCGGCGTCCGCACCGACCCTTCAGGCCCGCAGTCCGCTGGTGAGGTCGAACACCGCCGAGAGCATGCTGATGGCGACGAACCCCACGACGGTGGCGATGAGCACAATCAACAGCGGCTCGAGGACGGTGATGAACAGCTTCAGGGTGCGGTCGAGTTCGTCCTCGTAGCGGCGCGCGATGTGGGACAGGGCGCCGGGCATGTCGCCGGTCCGCTCGCCCACTGCAAGCATGTCGGTCAAAAGCGGCGGAAACACCCGGCCCGCCGCCAGCGGGCCAGAGATGGAGGAGCCGTCGGTCACGCGCTCCCGGGCCTCGGCGATCTCGCGGGCGATCACGCGGTTTCCGATGGTCTTTTCGACGATCGCCAGCGCCTGCAGCACCGGCACGCCGTTGGCCAGCAGCGAGCCGAGCGTCTGGGCGAACTGGGTGTAGGCGGCGGCGCTGACGACGCGGCCGATGACGGGGAGGCGGAGCTCGGCCCGGTGCCACCACTCCCGCCCGGCCTCGGTGCGCAGGGCCCGGCGGACCGCGATGACGCCGGCAGCGACCACGCCCCCCAGCACCAGGCCACGCGCGCCGGTCAGCGAACGGCTGATGCCGATCAGGATCCGGGTCGGCAGCGGCAGCGTGCTGCCGAGCTCCGCGAACATGCTGGCGAAGCGGGGGATGACGAAGACCATGATGAAGATCACCGTCAGCGTGCCTACGCCCAACACGATCCCCGGATACGTCAGTGCCATCAGGATGCGCTCCCGCGTTTCCTGCGCGCGCTCGAAATGCCGCGCCAGCCGCTCCAACGCAGCGGAGAGGCGGCCGGCGGCCTCGCCCGCGCGGACCATGCTGATGTAGAGCGTCGGGAAGGTCTCGGGGTGCTCGGAGAGGGCGTCGGACAGGCTGCGGCCCTGCACGATCTGGTCGCGCAGCGCCGTGATCACGGCCGTCGCGCCGGCGTCGGGGGCGCCGCGGCGGGACATCGCATGCAGGGCCTCGCCGAGGGTCATCCCGGAGGCCAGCAGGTCGCTCAGTTCGCGCGTGAACTGCAGGACCGACCGCATCGTCATGCGCGGCCGGGCAGCCCGCCCCCGCCGGCGGCGGAAGATTGCGGAGCCGGTCGCGGTGGCGAGGCCGACGGCGACGCCGGGCAGCGACGCCGCCGCCTCCTCGACCCGAACTGGCACGTAGCCGAGCCGCCCCAGCTCGGCCAGGGCCAGCCGCCGGTCGCCGGCGTCGAGGGTTCCTTCGACCTTGCGACCATCGCGGGCGCGGGCGGTGTAGCGGAACGTCGCCATGGCGGGGGCGCGTCAGCCCTCGGCGAGGGCCTCGTCCTCCTCCGACACGCGCAGCACCTCCTCGATCGTCGTCACTCCGTCGAGCGCTTTGGTCCAACCGTCGTCCCGCAGCGTCCGCATCCCCCGCCGGATGGCCTCCGCCTTGATCTCGTTCGCCGAGGCGCGGGCGGTGACCAGCGAGCGGATCGCATCGCTCATGACGAGGATCTCGTAGATGCCCGTCCGGCCCCGGAAGCCCGTGCCTCGACACTCTTCGCATCCGGCGGGCTCGTAGAGGGTTCGACCCGCCAGCCGGCCGATTGGGAACCCGATCTTGCGCAGAAACGCTTCGTCCACCCGCAGCGGCCGGCGGCAGACCTGGCACAGCCGCCGGACCAGCCGCTGGGCCACCAGCCCCTCTACCGAGGAAGAGACCAAAAACGGCTCGATTCCCATGTCCAGCAGCCGCGTCACTGCGCCGGCCGCATCGTTGGTGTGCAGCGTGCTGAACACCAGGTGCCCCGTCAGCGCCGCGCGGATAGCGATCTCGGCGGTCTCCTTGTCGCGGATCTCGCCGACCATGATCACGTCGGGATCCTGCCGCAGGATGTGCCGCAACCCCACCGCGAACGTGAGCCCGATCTCGGGGCGGATCTGGACCTGGTTGACGCCGGGCATTTCATACTCGATCGGGTCTTCGACCGTGATGATGCGTAGGTCCACCTTGTTGATCGTGTGCAGCCACGCGTAGAGGGAGGTGGACTTGCCGGAGCCGGTCGGGCCCGTGACCAGCAGGATGCCGTGGGGACGAGTGATGAGGTGCCGGAGGATCGCCTCGTCCTCGGGCTGGAGGCCGAGCTTGTCCATCCCGAGCAGCCCGCTGGACCGCGTCAGCAGGCGGAGGCTGACGCTCTCTCCGTACACCGTCGGCATTGTGGAGACGCGCACATCGATCTCCTCGCCGCGGATCCGCAGGCTGATGCGGCCGTCCTGCGGCAAACGTTTTTCGGCGATGTCCATGCCGGCCATCACCTTGACCCGCGAGATAACGGCCGACTGGAACCGCTTCAACTGCGGCGGGACGGGGGTCTGGTGGAGCACGCCGTCGATCCGGTAGCGGATACGCAGGTCGAACTCCTGCGGCTCCAGGTGGATGTCCGTCGCGCGGTCCTGGTAGGCCTCCCAAATGATCTGGTTGACGAACTTGACCACCGAGGCTTCTTGGTCAAGGGAGCTGAGGTCGAGCTTGTCGAGCGTCTCCTCCGGCGCGACCTCGATGCGATCATCCTGGATCATTCTCTCCAGCGTGTCCGCGCCGACGCCGTAGAGGCGCTTGGCGGCGGCCTCGATCTCCGCGGCGGGGCTCAGCGCCAACCGGACGCGCCGGCCACCGGCTAGGCGCAGCGCGTCCATCAGCCCCGGCACGAACGGGTCGCTGGCGATCACGCGGAGCGCGCCGTTCTCCACCTGCCATGGGATCACGTGAAACTGCATCACCGCCTTCGCGGGCAGCGCATCGAGCGATTCCCGGGGAATGGCGACCTCGCTCGCGCGGCAGAACGGCACCCCCATCGCCCGGGCGAGCGCCTCGAGCAGCGCCGGCTCGCGCACCAACCCCGTGGCCAGGGCCGCCTGGGTCACCGTCGCGCCGGTCTCCTGCGCCTGCCGGAGAATGCGCTCGACCTGGCTCGCGTCGAACAGTCCGCATCGCTCCAGCAGGGCCCGCACGCGCCCCGGCGTCGTCGGCGTGGAAGGAGCGGCCATCATTTCACGGAATCCCAGCGTGGCGAGAATACGTCCGGTGTGGAACCACCGTCAATCGGCGACCACCGGCGGTGGCGCCCCCAGCATTTTGCGCTCGGCCGCCAGGGCTGCCGCGACCATCTCCTCGGCCGTAGCGCACCGCCGCAGCCGATCGAGGAAGTCCGTTCGATGGCATATCGAACACAGGCGCGCCGGCAACGGCAGGTGCAGACGGTCGCCATCGCAGGCCAACAGGAAAAACACGTCGGCCGTCCCGCCGTCCGGTGCACCGAAGGGCAGGGCCTACACCGTGCGGGCCACCAGCACGAACGAGGCATCGAAGAGCCACGCATGGTGATGCTCGGGGTGCAGGAGCGCTACGCCGTCGGGCAGCGCGGTCGAGGCCTGCCGCTCGCGGGCCTCCAGGGTCCGGCGGAGCTCCTCCGGATCCGCTACCGGCGCCCGCTCGCCGGCGAGCCGAACCATCTGCCGTATCAGCGATCTCCGCGTACGCGCCTCGAGAGCCGGGCAGGCATACGCCGGCTGCAGCAAGTCCGGCAGCCATGGCGACGGCCGACCGGCTCCGGCGGACGCCGCGGCGCGCCGGTGGAACGCGTCGAGCTTTCGCGCGGGGAGCCCCAGCACCCGGCGCGACGCCCATGCATCCAGCAGCCCGCGCATCTCCTCTTCCCCGAAGTGAAGGTACGCAGCCGCCTCGCGAATGCTAAGGGTGCTGTGGGGCATCGCTCGCCACCTGAACGGCGCCGTAATGTAGTGGAACGTCATCCGAATGCCAACCGTGTGGCCATTATCCGCCACGAGCCCCCGAGGTCCGCCCTGCCCGCTCGGCTCTTGCCTCTCGCCTCCCCTCAGGCCTCCTACTGACGGGCATCAAGCGGGGTCCAAGGTGGCGGAGAAACGGCGCCGAATACCGTCCGCCGAACCATTTCGAAAAAACGGAACGCGATGGCCTTCGGAAAGGTCCGGTGGAAGAATGCCGCAGAGGTTCCAGAGAAGCCCTGCATCTGCAGCAGATGCCGCCGGCTCAGTAAGTTTCGGCCCGGGCCGCCGCCAAGCCGAGGAGGGCCAGCAACAACAACGCCAGGCCGGCGATACGGGCTTTCAGCGGGCGCGCGCCGAGCGCAACCACCATGCCGCCTTTCACAACGGTGTTGGCGGCCGCGGCGATGGCGATGGCGGCCGGCACAGGGCCGGCCGGCTCCGAACGAGCGCTCTCAGCCAGGGAGAGGGTGATGGCGTCCACGTCGGTTAACCCCGCCAGCGCCGAAACGGCGAAAATGCCGCCGGCTGGCGCCCATTGGCGGACAAGATGAACGGCGGCGGAGATGAACACAAACACCGCGGCAAAGCGCGCCGCGGCCTGGAGGCTGAAGGGGTTCCGCAACGGCACCTCGGCCGCGGGCGGCGACGCGCTAACGTCGGACGGGCGCAGCCACCACGCGGCCGCGGCGGCGCATACGGCCGCCAGAAGCAGGCCGGGCGGCGCCACCGTCCGGAGCAGCGACGGCGCCGCCGCCGCGACGATCACGACGATCCGCACGAACATGACCGCCCACGCCAACGCGACGCCGGCTGCCGTCGCGTCGCTCTCGCCCGTGTCGCGGCTGCGGCGCGCCATCGCCAGCGACACCGCCGTGGACGACACGAGCCCTCCAAACACCCCCGTGGCCGCCGTGCCGCGCTCAGGGCCGAGCCACCGCACCGCGACGTACCCCAGCAAAGACAGGGCCGAGATGAGCACCACCAGCAGCCAGGCCCGATAGGGATTGAGAGTCCCCCACGGGTCCACTGCGCGGTTCGGGAGCAGTGGCAGCACGATGAAGGAAGCGATCAGGAGCTTCAACGCGGCATAGAGATCGGTGCGATCGATCCTCCCAACAAGTTCGTGAATCGGAACACGGTAGGCCAGCAGCGCGGAGTTCAGAATGGCCAGCGCCACGGCGATGTGGCGGTGTCCGAACATCACCAGTCCCCCCAGAAGAAAAGTCGCGACCGCCGCCACGACCGTTGTCAAGCCAGCGTGGTCCGAGTGCAGGCGGACTTGAAGGATATATCCGGCCATCCACAGCGCCGAGACCGCCATCAGCGCGGCCACGAAGATCGCCGGGGTGGCCAGCTCGGTCGTCAGCCAGGCCGAGACCGCACCGGCCTCCGCCATCAGCACGAACGTGCGAATGCCTCCGATGCCGAACCCCTTCTCGGCGATCCGTTTCTCGCGCTCGATCCCGAGCAACGCGCCGATGAACAGCGCAATGCCGAGGTTGAGGAGGATGTTTCGATCCATCGCATCGCTCATCCTGCGCCGGCCGCGGACCGGGTGCAAGCATGGCAGTTCGGCAGACCGCCCGCTACAATCCGCGCATGATCACGCTGCTACAGGGCCGGCTGGAGGAGAAACATCCCACCCGCGTCGTTGTCGTCTGCCAGGGCGTCGGCTACGAAGTCCATGTGCCGCTGAGCAGCTTCGATCGGCTCCCGTCCCCGGGGACCGATTGCAGGTTGCTGATCCATCACCACATCTGGCCCGATGGGCAGGCTCTGTACGGGTTTGCGACCGAGAGGGAACGGCGGCTGTTCCGCCTCCTGCTGGAAGTCAGCGGCATCGGGCCGAAAACCGCCCTGAGCGCGTTGAGCGGTCTGCCGGCCTCTGATCTGGTGGCGGCGGTGGTGCAGGGCGACACCAAGCGCCTCTCGACCATTTCCGGAATTGGGCGGAAGACCGCGGAACGGATGGTCGTGGAACTGCGGGACCGCATCCGGCGCGGCGAGGCGATGGAGGCCGTGGCGGCCGCCGGCGGCGGCGGGCCGGATCCGAAGCTGATCGACGCGATGCAGGCCCTTGTCTCGCTCGGATACAAGCAGGCTGAGGCCCAGCGCCTGCTGGCCGCCGTTCCTGCCGAAACCGTTGCCGTCTCGACGGTGGAGGAGATCATTCGCGCCGCCCTTCGGGGCCATTGATGGCGGCCTTATTCAGCCCCCCATCGAGAGCAAAAATCCCCTCGCCTCTTCACTGCTTCCCCAGATGCCGAATAGGGACAGGCAGAATTAAAATATTCATGATCCATCGGCGAATATTGCCTGTCCCCTTGCCACGGCCGGGCATGAATGCAATGTCAATTCTTGACGCTGGGCCTTGACACGACGGCGGCCATGGCCGTGACCGAAAGCGTCTTTGCATCGACACTGCCAATCCACGCCGCCCTCGCCTCCCTCTCCAGTCGCGTAGCCCCGGGCGGGATTCAATCATGCGCCTCCCGATCACAGAAGACGTTGACGGGCTGGCCCAAGGGGGATATTCTGAAAATTTCAAACAGACATTTTCTGAGGAGACAGCCATGAAGCGGACCTATCAGCCACACCGCAAAAAGCGCCAGCGAAAACATGGATTTCGGAAGCGCATGGCCACCCGCAACGGTCGCAAGGTGCTGGCGCGCCGCCGGGCGAAAGGGCGCGTCCGGCTGTCCATCTGAACCCCGGCGCGGCGGCCGATGCCCCCGGCCGAACCCAACCCGGCGCACAATGGCGGCTCCCACCTGTGGGGGGAGCGGCTGAGGCGGTCGGATCGGTTGTCGCGTCCGTCGGAGTTTCAGGATGCCTATGGCCAGAATTGCCGCTATTTCGGGGCGCACATGGTGATGTTCGTCCGTCGGGGCGCCGGGGCCGCGTTGCGGCTGGGCGTTGTGGCCAGCCGCCGGGTCGGCGGTGCGGTGGCCCGCAACCGGGCGCGGCGTCTGTTGCGTGAGGTGTTCCGCCGCGAGCGCTCGTCGCTGACGCCCGGCGTGGACATCGTGCTGGTAGCCCGGGGAAGTGCATCCAAGCCAACGTTCATTCAGCTGCGGGAGGAGTTCCGGTCGTTGGCGCGGCGGGCAGGACTGTGGACGGCGCCCGGCCAGGAGGGGCGGCCGTGATGCGTCTTCTACTCATCGGCGCGGTCCGCGCATATCAGTGGATCGTCTCGCCCTGGCTGGGCCCGGCCTGCCGCTTTCACCCCTCGTGCTCGAACTACGCCGTGGAGGCCATCCGCCTGCACGGACCGGCACGGGGCATCCGGCTGGCCATTGCCCGGCTGCTCCGGTGTCATCCCTTTCATCTCGGCGGGTACGATCCCGTCCCGCCCATGCGGAAAGGTTCGCCACCATGAACAAGAAGGACCTGCCGCTGCTGGCTCTACTGCTGGTTGTGATCCTCCTACTGCCGTTGATCGATCGGAAGTACGTCGCGCCGCTGTTCACCCGGCCCACTCCTCCATCGGCCCCGGCGGCCGCCGAGCCCTCCAGCCCACGCGCGCCGCCGTCCGACGCCCCTGCGGTCCCGCCACCCGATTTCGCGCCGGCGGAGGAGGAGCCGGCCATCCCTGAAACGCTGTTGACACTGTCCAACAACGTCCTCGTCCTGACGTTCTCCAGCCACGGCGCCGGTCTGGTGGAGGCCGTTTTGCCGTCGTACCCCATGTCCCAGCGGCCCGGCAGCGGGTCCGTGCGCCTGGATTTTCGAGCGGTCCCCGCGCTCGTCTACGAGGGGGCGCGCGGCCTCGGCGACGGGCGCCCTTTCGCGCCGTCGGACGCCGAGGCGTCGTCCTCCGCCCGCCTGACCCTAGAACGGCGGACGGCCGCCGGCCTCCGATTGCGCCGGACGTTCGAACTGGAGCCGGGAAGCTACGTCGTCCGCATCCGGGACGAGTTCGCCAACGAAGGCGCCGGGGATGCTCATCTCACGTCGTTGTGGGTGCGCCTGGGCGAGATGCGGTACCTTCCGGACGAGAGCCGCACGGGCGGCTTCGAGTACCTCGGCATCGACTCCCTCTCGCCGGGCGAGCGGGTGACCTATTGGGGACGCAACCTGCCGAAGCTTTTCGCCGCATCCACGGACGAGCCGCCGCCCGACCGCGTCGCCGCGCCGCTGCTCGCCGAAAACCGCCCCGCGGAGTGGTTTGCAGTCAAGAACAAGTATTTTGTCCAGATTCTCAAGCCCATGGAGGAGCGTTTCGAGCGCCTTCAGGCGCGGCTGCGCCGGGTGACCGGGTCGGGGGAGGGTCGGCGGCCGCGCATCCGGCTCGAGGCCGTCGCGGCGGCGGCCATGTGCGCCCCGAGAACCCTGGGCCCGGGCGAACGCTGGACGCTGTCCTACGAGCTCTATCTCGGGCCGAAGAAACACGACATCCTGCGCCGCCTCGACGCCAAACGCTCCGATGTGCTCGAGTTCGGCTGGGCCGGCGGGATCGGCAAGCTGCTGCTCGGCGCCATGAATTCGATGTACGCCGTGATGCCCAACTACGGCGTGGCGATCCTGCTGCTGACGATCCTCATCCGGGCGCTCTTCTGGCCGCTGACGCACAAGAGCACCGAGAGCATGAAGCGGATGCAGGCGTTGGCGCCACAGATCAAGGAACTCCAGGCGCGCTATAAAAACAACCCCCAGCGGTTGAACAAGGAAACGCTGGAGCTTTACCGGCGCCACAAGGTCAATCCGCTCAGCGGCTGCCTGCCGCTGCTGGTGCAATTGCCCGTCCTGTTCGCGCTGTTTGTCGTGCTGCGCAGTGCGATCGAGCTGCGCTTCGCCCCGTTCCTCTGGATCCGCGACCTCAGCGAGCCGGAGAACCTCTTGAAGGGCTGGCTGCCGTTCGGACTGGCGCTCAACCCGCTGCCGCTGGTCATGACGGCGCTCCAGGTGTGGCAGTCGAAGCTGACGCCCACCGCCGGAGACCCCGCGCAGCAGAAGATGATGGTCTACATGCCCGTGTTGATGCTCTTCTTTTTCTACGGTTTTCCGTCGGGCCTCGTCTTGTACTGGACCATGAACCAGGCGCTGATGATCGGGCAGCTCCTGCGGCAGCGACGCGCTGCCCGAACTTCCGGAGGGTCCCCGCCATGACAACCACGGCCCCGTTGTCCCCTGAAGCGGTCCGCGTCCGCGACCTGCTGGTCGGCCTGCTGGCGGCCATGGATTTCCCGGCCGAGGTCGACGCCCGGCCGCAAGGGCCCACCGGAGTACACTTGACCGTCCGTGCCGAGGAGGTGGCCGCACTGGTCGGCCGCGAGGGCCAGATCCTGGATGCGCTTCAGTACGTCATGAACCGCCTCGTCCGCCGTACCGTCGGGCCGGACTGGTTCTGCTCCATCGACGCCGGCGGCTACCGAGAGCGGCGTCAAATGATCATGGCCCGAGAGGCCCGAGACATCGCCGAACGCGTCCGCGCTACCGGTCGGCCCTTCACCTTCCCTCCTCTGCCGGCCTTCGAGCGCCGCGCCGTCCACCGGGCGCTCGTGGACGATCCGGAGATCGAGACAGTCTCGCTGGAACCCGCGGTGAACGGTCTGAAGCGCGTCGTCGTCCGGCGCCGTGCCGCCCCGCCCGCCGGCACCACGCCGCCGCCTTCGGACGCGGGCCCGGCCCAGACGGCCGCGGGCGCCTGAGGGGCGGCCGCGCCTCAGTACTTCACGCTGCAGCCGTACGGACGAGCGCTCGGCACGGAGACCACCTTGCCCGCCTTGGCCTCGCCGATGGCCTGTTTCACATAGTTGACTGCGCCGGGGATGTCGGCCGGATCCGCCGAGGGCTTGCTGTCGATCGCGCCCGCGTAGATGACCTTCCCATCCGGCCCGATCACGAACATGTGCGGCGTGGTCTTCGCGCCGTAGGCGCGGCCGATCTCGCCGGACTCGTCAATGATCAGCGCCGTCGCGGCCGAGTTTTGCTGTTTGGCCAGCTCGTTCCACCGCTCCGCGGTGCGGTGGCCCTGTTTGCCCGGCGCGCCTGAGTTGATCGTCAGCCATACCACACCCTCAGCCGTCAAGGCCTTTTGCAACTCCTGCATTGCGCCCCCCGTGTACCACTTCTTCACGAAGGGGCAGTCGGGGTTTGTCCATTCAAGGACGACGTACTTGCCTTTGTAGTCCGCCAGTGCCTGGCTGCGGCCCTGGGTGTCGCGAACCTGGAACGCGGGGGCGTCCTGACCGGGGGTCGCCTCCGCGCGCGCCAGCGTCGCGGCGGCGGCCAGCATGGCGAGCGTCGCGAGGAATGGTCGTGTCATCGTCGGTTTTCCTTCTGTTCTTCGGCGTTCACTCTACGCCGGTCCGCCACAATTTCAAGGGTCAGGGGCCGTCCCTCGTCCAGCAGGAGGACGCCCGGCAGGGTGGATGGAAACGACGCGCCCCTCGCCAGCGGAATGCGCACCGTCCAGGCCCCCTCGCCGCCCCGGGACCAGACCTGCGCCGCCGCCGGAGGGATTGCGTCGCCTTCGAGTGGGGCGAAGAGACGCGGGCGGCGCTCGCGGAGGCCGTCGACTTGCACGATCAGCGTGGCGCCATCCCATCGCGCCTTGGCGCGGACCGACGGATCGCGCTCGGGCAACGCCCGACGCGCGGCGGCGACGGCCTCGGCGTCGGCGGACGACACGGCGGCCGAGGCCGACACCACGCGAGCGGTAACCATCGCCTCGCCGGGCACGCATGCCTCCCGGCACTGCAGCCAGCGAACGCGCGCAACCAGTTCCACCGGTTCGCCCGCCGGCCACTCGCGGGGTGGACAGATTCGGACCGGCAGGAGCACCTGCCCGGCATAGCCGTAGGACGCCAGACCGCCCTGCGCGAACCGCTCCGGCGCAGGCCATTCAATCGCCCCGGCTTCAAAGCCGGGCGGCAACCGCCAGTCGACCTCGGTCGGCAGGCCGGCGTCGCCCGGACGGATCCAGTAGGTGTGCCAGCCAGGCGGCATGACGAGCTCGACCGCCGCGTCGAACGGCTCCCCCGGCGTGAAGGCGGCCACCGCGACGCGCAGCGACGCACGTACCGGCGGCGCATCTCCGCCCGCTTTTGCCGCGACCGCGAGCGCCGCCGCGAGCGCCACCGCCCGGCTACAGCAACGACACCGCGTCCACATCGATCGCGCCCTCCACACCATCCGGCCACTCGAAGGAGCGCCAGGCGTTCCGCAGCCGGTCGGTGACCGATACCAGCACGGGGATGCGCATCGACACCCGCCAGCGGTGGAGCCCGCGGATCCGGGCGATCGGCGCCGGCGCCGCGTCGCCGACCTCGGCCGCCGCGCCGAGCGCGCAGCGCAGGCGCCTCGCGAGCGATTGCGCGGCCACCGCCACCGCCGTCTCGTCGGCCCCGCGCACCGTGCACTCCACGAGATGGCTGAAGGGGGGATACCCCATTTCCTTCCGCGCCGCCAGTTCCTGGTCGTAGAAGGTCTCCCAGTCCAGCCGCCGCGCCGCCTGGATGGCCGGATTGAACGGCGTGTAGGTCTGCACGATGACCTCCCCCGCAACGTCGCCCCGGCCCGCCCGGCCGGCGACCTGAACCAGCAACTGAAAGGTCCGTTCCTCGGCGCGGAAATCCGGCAGGTGCAGCGCCATGTCCGCCTGCACGACGCCGACGAGGGTGACGTTGGGAAAATCGAGCCCCTTGGCGATCATCTGGGTGCCCACGAGGATGTCGAGCCGCCCGAGGCGGAACTCGCCGAGCACCCGGCGGTAGTCCTCCTTGCGCGTCATCGTGTCCGAATCCATACGGGCCACGCGCGCCTGGGGAAACATCTTCGCGAGGATCGACTCGATCCGCTCGGTCCCGGCGCCTCCTTGGCGGATCGCCGGGTCGCGGCACTCCGGCACCGGGCACCGGTCGGGCACAGGCCGGGCCGCGCCGCACAGATGGCAGACGACCTGCTCCCGGCGCCGGTGATAGACCATCGCCACGCTGCAGTGGTCGCACCGGACGACGTGACCGCAGCGGGGGCAGAGGAGGCTGGTGGCGTAGCCGCGACGGTTGAGGAAAAGGATCGTCTGTTCGCCCCGCCGCAGCCGTTCGCCGATCTCCTGCGCCAGCGCGCGGGAGAACACCGACCGACGGCCCGTCCGCGCGGTCTCGGCGCGCATGTCCACGATGCGGACGACCGGCATGCGCCGGTGGTCCACGCGGTCCGGCATGCGGACCAGCGCGTACTTGCCCGCCAACGCGTTGCGCCACGATTCCAGCGACGGGGTCGCCGAGCCCAGGACGACCGCGCAGCGTTCCAGGTGTCCCCTCATCACCGCCACGTCGCGGGCATGGTAGCGGGGCGTCTCCTCCTGCTTGTAGGTCGGCTCGTGTTCCTCGTCCACCACGATCAGACCGAGGTGGTGCACCGGGGCGAACAGCGCCGATCGGGCGCCTACGACGATCCGCGCGCGGCCCGCGTGCACGCGGTGCCACTCGTCGTGCCGTTCGCCGTCGGACAAATGGCTGTGCAGCACCGCGACCACGTCGCCGAACCGCGACCGGAAGCGCTCGACCGTCTGGGGCGTCAACGAGATCTCCGGGACCAGCACGATCGCACCGCGGCCGCGCGACAGCGCATGCGCGATCGCCTGCAGGTACACTTCCGTCTTGCCGCTGCCGGTGACCCCGAACAGGAGGGTGACCGGCGGCTGGCCGGTGTCGATCGCACGCCGGATGGTCTCCAGGGCCCGGGCCTGTTGCGGCATCAGCGGCAGCGGCTCGGAGCGCACCAGGGGCGCGCGGGCCTCGGGGTCGCGACGCCGTTCCGCCGCCTCGATCCGCACCCAGCCGCGCTTCTCCAGCGCCCTCGCCGCCGCCGCGGCGCCGCGGACGCGGTGTTCGAGGTGCGAGAGCCACTCCTCCCCGTGCGCCGCGCGCAATTCCAACAGCAGCGCGAACCGTTTCGGCGCGCGCCTCCGCAGCCGCGCCTCCTCTTCGGGCGGTGGGTCCTGCACCCAGACCACCTTCAGGCGCGACAGCGTCCGCGCGCCACCGTGCCGTACCGCCGCCGGCAGCACCGTGTGCACCGCCGTCTCGACCGGCGCGATGTAGTAGTCCGCCATCCATCGCGCCAAGTCCATCAGCGCCCCCCGGATCATCGCCGGGCGGCCGGCGACGGACAAAATCTGCTTGAGGTCCGTCCGCTCCGACCGGTCGGCTAACTCCACGATGTAGCCGGTCTGCACCGTCCTGCCGAACGGCACCGTCACCGGCGTCCCAGGGGCGGCCAGCTCTTCCAACTCCGGCGGCACGAGGTAGTCAAACACGCGGTTCAACGGCAGCCGAACCACGACTCGGGCGATGCGCGGCATGTCCCCAGCATATCGGCCCCACCCCCGCCCGCAACCCCGCGGCGATCGGCCGCGGTCCGGCTGGACAGGCGGAATGGCGCAATATAATATTCGATTGTCAACTTTCCGGAGACGAACTATGACCAACCCGTATCTTGAGTTCGTTCAAGGTCATGCCCGTCTGAAAGAACAGGGCCGTCGCATGCCGCTGGGTGGCCTGCCCGATGCGCCCCGCCCGCCCCTTCCGCCCGACGCGCCACTGGCGATGATTTTCTCCCCCCACCCCGACGATGAGTGCATCACCGGGGCCCTGCCGCTGAGGCTGCGACGCCAGGGGGGCTGGCGCATCGTCAACGTCGCCGTCACCCTCGGCTCCAACCCCGCGCGCCGCGAGGCCCGATGGAGGGAGCTGTCTGCCGCCTGCGGCTTTCTCGGCTTCGAGGTCATCCTTAGCCGGCAGCCTATGGGGCTGGAAAAAATCAGCCCGCGCGGCCGCGGCGACGATCCCGCCAACTGGCGCCATGCGGTGGAGACGATCGCCGCCCTCCTGCGCGAACGTCGCCCCCGGTTGATCGTCTTTCCCCACGAATCGGACTGGAACGGTACCCACATTGGCGTGCACCATCTCGTCCGCGAGGCGTTGGAATCGCTCGAACCGGAGTTCGAGACGCTGACGGTGGAAACCGAGTATTGGGCCCCGATGGACGACCCGAACCTGATGATCGAATCGTCTGTGGACGACGTGGCCGACCTCGTCGCCGCGATTTCCTTTCACGCAGGCGAGGTGCTTCGCAACCCGTACCACCTGTCGCTGCCGGCCTGGATGCAGGACAATGTCCGTCGCGGCGGCGAGCTGGTGGGGGGGCAGGGCGCGGCCGCGCCGGATTTCCTTTTCGCGACCTTGTACCGCATGCGCCGATGGGCGGAGGGAGGCTGGCGGTCGGTGCTCGGCCGCGGCCGCTTCCTCGCCGCCGCCGAGCCTCTCGTCCTACCCTGACGCCGCTCGGAGTGCCCCGATGGAAGTCATCATCCGACCCGATGCCGAATCCGCCGCCCGTCTGACCGCCCGCCTGATCGCCCGAGCGGTTCGGCAGAAACCGGACCTCGTCCTCGGGCTGGCGACGGGCCGGACGATGGAGCGCGTCTACGCCCTCCTGGTCGACATGCACCGGGCCGACGGCCTGGACTTCTCCCGCTGCCGCACGTTCAACCTCGACGAGTACGTCGGGCTGTCGCCGGACGATCCCGGCTCCTACCACGAATACATGCGCCGGCATTTCTTCTCGAAGGTCAACCTCGATCCCGCCCGCGCGCACCTGCCCGACGGCTCGGCGCCCGATCCGGACGCCGAGAGCCGCCGCTACGAGGCCTCCATCCGGGCGGCCGGCGGCATCGACCTCCAGCTCCTCGGCCTCGGCCGCTCCGGTCACATCGGCTTCAATGAGCCGCTGTCCGCCCTCCAGTCGCGCACGCGGGTGAAATGCTTGACCGAGATCACCATTCGAGAAAACCAGACCCAGTTTCCCGACCCCTCCCGAATGCCGCGGCGGGCCATTACGATGGGCGTCGGCACCATCCTCGAATGCCGGCGCCTGCTGATGCTGGTCACCGGCGAAGCCAAGGCCGACGTTCTCGCCCGCGCCGTCGAGGGTCCGATCACGGCCATGATCTCGGCCAGCGCGATCCAGTTGCACCCCGCCTGCACGGTGATCGTGGACGAGGCCGCCGCCTCGAAGCTGGAGGGGCAAAACTACTACCGCTGGATCTTCCGCACCGAGCCGGAGTGGCGCGAGTTTCAGGACGTCTGAGGCCCCCCGCCGACCCGCGCGTAGACGCGGGAGAACGGCTGGCGCATAATCGCCCCATGACGCCGTCGCGCCGAGCTCCGGCCGCTTTTTTCCTGGCGCTGCTCGCCCTTCCGGCAGCGGCTGACCCCAACGCCGAGTTTGCCCGGCTGGCCGCCCAGATCGCCGCCACCGATTTCGCCTCGCCCGCCTATGCCCGCCTGCTCGAGGAGGGCCGCCGACCGGACGCGTTGATCCGTCCCGGCGACCGCACCCCTACCGACGTCGTGCTGCGCCGCACCCGCGCCCTGCTGGAGCACCTTCGTTCCCTTCCCGGCGCGCCCGACCTCTCCGCCGAAGCGGCCGAACTCGCGTCCCTGGAGGCCGAAGGCCGCGCCACTCCGCCCGCCACCGCGCCGGACGACCGCTTTCGCCGCGCCCGGGCCCTCCGCCGCCGCATCGCATTCCGCAATCCGCTCCTCGACTTCGACGCCATCGTATTCCCGCTCCATCCCAAGCAGGCGCGTGGCGAGATCTACATGATCGACCAGTACTTTGGCTTTAACGCCCGAGGCGGCGGCGACGCGATGGTGCTGGAGCAGCCGTTCGGCCCGGCCCCGCGCGCCCGTTCCCTCCTCGAGGGGCTCCGCGTCGTCAACCGCCCCCGCGCCGGCGACGACCTGAGGGACGGCTCGTTCATCGCCCTCGACCTCAATTTCGACGCGCAGGCCCTCGGGTTCGCATGGACCGAGGCGAGGTGGGAGGTGCCGGTCGACGCCGACTGGTCTGGCCAGCCGTGGTCCCGCGAGGAACGCCGGCTGCGCCCCGCCGGCTACCATCACTACTTCTGGCGGCCGGAAGGCTGCTGCCACATTTTCCTGGCCGACCTGCGGGAGGGCGTGATCCGCCAGCTCACCGACGGCCCGTGGAACGACTACGATCCCTGCTTCCTGCCCGACGGCCGCATCGCGTTCGTTTCCGAGCGCATCGGCTCGAACGTCCGCCGCGGCGAGCGCTGGT
>OGCI01001024.1_pt1 | contig 26344 bp, 26 predicted proteins | sample 1570021 | NCBI WGS metagenome assembly OGCI01 (sample SAMN06264664, study PRJEB24512) | hot springs metagenome | isolation source: Hot spring water | place: South Africa: Tshipise | collected 2015-06-21 | reverse complement strand
GAAACTCCTGCGGTTTTTCCTTTCCGCTTACGGAAAACCGAACTTCCCCACTCCCTGCGTACACGTACGCGTTCCGGGCGATTTCCGATACGGCCGTGCTTATCCGAACCTGATCGGTGGCATCGAAACCTAAAAAGGATGCGAGAAGTCGTGCCCGCTGCCGAGAAAGTACTACATCCTGTTCATACCGTAGGGCGATGGTTAAAATCGGATACTCTTCCTTCATGTGCCCTTCCTCCGTTCCTTTGCCACGAGGATCGTGCTATCGTCGCTAGCACGATTATAATCCCGGAAGAGCACGGCGGCAATGGTTGAGGGATGATGATGTAGGAGTCCTGGGTATTGTTCCAAATCGAAATGACTTTTCAGTCCGTCCGTACTGAGGATCAACACGTCTTCCGGATTCCAGGGGAAGGCGAACTCCTGGCTCTTAAAGCTAGGCCCTCCCACGATACCGTTATGGGACAGGAAGTTGCGGACTCCCGAGGAAGTAGCAATCCGACAGGAGATATTCCCAACTCCCGCGAAACGAACAATTTGTGCGGCGCGCTCGATTTCTACAAGGGCGACCGCCGCTCCTCGGGTCTTACGCAACCTATCGTGCAGAAGGGAAAGTAGGTCTTTGGGGGTTTTTGATACATGTTCCCGGAAATACTCTATAGCCGTGGAGGATGCTTCAGCGGCGCCTTCCCCATGCCCTAACCCATCTACCACCATGCAGACGAATCGATCGGCTGTCTGGTGCACGGCCCATCCATCCCCACAAACTTCATCCTCTTCTTTGGGGAATTGGATGGCCCCCACTTCAAATGGTCTATAGGGGGGGTGTCTATCGTCTCGTCCGCCCAGAACCGGGTACAGATCACCGTTCCCTTCCCTTCCAACGAGTACAGGTCGAAGAACGAAGCGTTTCGTTGGATAGTTCCTAAACCGATTCCGAGGCTTCCTTTGGTAGAAAAACCATCCTGAAGGCTTCTCTGGATGTCGGGAATTCCAGGACCCTGATCGAGGGAAAGGATTTCCATCCCCTGAATCTCTAGACAGGATAGGGTCCTTAGGATGATTTCTCCCTTTTCCCCATGTTTAACCAGGTTCGTTCCTAGTTCAGTGACCTGTAGGGCGATCTTCCCGATATCGAGTTCCTGAAAGTTTAACGCTCGCGCTAACGCGATGGCCAGCCTTCTAGCTTCACCGACCTGGGAGGCTTCTTCGATAGGAATTCGAACGACATCCTTCATGCCTCTATCCTATACCCACTTCACGATTCGAACGGTGGTTCCCTTCCCTACGGTGGATTCTATGTGGAACTCGTTCACTAGCCGTTTTGCCCCCCCTAATCCGAGCCCCAATCCGCCTGAAGTGGAATACCCATCCTTCAGGGCTTGCTCGATGTCAGGGATCCCGGGCCCCTGATCCTGGAAGGTAAGCCTCAGTCCCTTCCGATCCCCATCCTCGATCGCTTCTATGATCATGATTCCCCCCTTTCCATGATCGTAGGCGTTTCGGGCAAGTTCGCTCGAAGCAGTCACGATCTTCGTTTGATCTACCAGCTTGAATCCGAGTTCTGCCGCCCAGGTTCGAACGATCTGACGGGCCTTCACGATATCGTCCGAACTCTGGAGAGGGAAGGAATCACGCCGGAGGAGGAGCATCGGAATCCACCTGTACAAGGGAGCTCAGGATTTCCATTCCCCGTTCCACGTTGAGAGCGGTGCGTACGCCAGGGAGGGAAAGCCCTAACTCAACCATGGTGATGGCTACCGCCGGTTGCATGCCCACGACCACTGTTTCCGCGTCGAGGATCCGGGCCATGGCAGCGATGTTGGCCAGGGTTCGGCCAATGAAAGAGTCCACTATTTCCAGAGCGGAGATATCGATCAATACACCCTTTGCGTTCTCCTTCACGATCCGGTTGGTCAGCTCGTCCTGTAGGCGAAGGGCCAATTGATCGTGCATATCTACCTGGATAGTGACAAGCAAGAACTTACCAAGCTTTAAAATAGGGATTTGTTCCATGGACCTTTCACTCCATTTTAGAGATTCGGTACCCTACCTGGGACAAACCGTACTTGATGGCTTCCGCGAGGGTCGCTTTCGTGGTGATGTCCTGGAAGGAAACCCCTAGGTGGATCATGGTTTGGGCAATCTGGGGCCGGATGCCGCTTATGATGCACTCTGCCCCCATCAGTCGAGCGGCAGACACGGTTTTGATCAAGTGTTGAGCTACTAGGGTGTCCACCGTTGGAACGCCCGTGATATCGATGATGGCTACCGTGGCTGAAGCGGCCACGATTTCCTGTAGGAGGTTTTCCATCACCGTTTGGGTGCGAGCACTGTCGAGGGTCCCGATCAACGGTACGGCCACAATCTGTTCCCAGATCTTCACTACCGGCGTGGACAGTTCTAGCATTTCTTCCTGCTGCCTGCGGATGATTTCTTCTTTGGATCTGATGTAGGTTTCGGTGGTAAAGAGCCCTAAAGAATCTAATAAGGTGTTAAGATCCCATAGTTCCTTCTGTAGACGCGCCGGATCATTTTGGAACGTATCCTGAATCAGCTGAAAGATTGGCTTTTTTAAGGAAAATACGAAGAGAGCTGTTTCTGAGGGGGTAAATCCCAATTTAGCCCGGGATTTAGAAAGTTCTGTGAGGAGTGATCGCACAGGCTTCCACCCCTCGTCAGACAGGTCTACCCGTTCTTCCTGCCCGAGGGCTTTGAGGAGGGAATCCCAAAAGTCCCGCATCTGCTGCTTCAGTTCATCTGGAGAGATAAGATCCGCTCGGAACTTGCCTGCCGAAAACTGCTCCTTCTCCCATTCTTGAAGGATCGTATCCTGCTTTGCCTTCAGTAACGAAACGATGCTTTTCTGTTTTTCCATCTTATTCCTCCTCTTGTTATTTGTTGAAAGGACGAACCTCCACCCGCCCCATCTTCCGATTCAGGTAGAAGGATACTGATTTAAGGAGACGAGGGACGATGAAGGAAACATTACAGATTTCGATATACGTGCCTGGAACGATGGTTCCCGGAACGTTGAGACTAGCGTTCTCGTTTCGGGTAAGGTATTGTATCAGACGTTGGGAGGCCTCTGTCAATACCTTTAGGTTTTGGATGAGGGCTTCCCTAGTCTTCGCTAGTTCTCTATTCGTAGGATCCCGTTTCAGCACAGTATCGAGTTCTTTTAATTTTAAGGTGATTTCGATACTCTTGTCTTTGATCCACTCCAGCTTACGCTGTACCTGATAATCATTTCCAAGGATCAGTTCTGTCTTAGGACTAGTCGCGGTACCGATATTCGCGATCTCCATCCCTTCCTGGGCTGTGATCTTCCCGCCTACCACGAGCCCTTTCTTTCCTGTCCGAAAGGTTCCTAGGGTATACACGATGGAGTGGAGGGCTCCTACCTCGGAATACACGTCCTTTTTACATTCTAGATAACAATTTTCTAAGAATCGAACCCGAAGTGATCCTTCTACCACGATTTTCGTTTTTCCCTTCCCAATGATTCCACCACAGACCACGAGGTCCCCTTTACATGTCACATCTGAGGCATAAATCGTGCCCTTACAGAGGAGTCCTCCACCCACGCGTACTTGAAAGCCTTCCTGTACATCCCCTTCAATCAGAAGATCCCCCGGGAAATCGATATTCCCCGTGTGGTAATCTACGTTTCCCGAAACGTAGAGGATCTCTTCGACGGAGATCTTTTCGCCTTGTATTTTCAGTACTCCATCTTTCGTGGCATAGATCCCATCTTCCCGAGTTTCCAAGTTCTTGCTCCCTACAAGGAGTTTGACTTTTTCCACCGGATAGGGGAGTTCCTTGCCCCGGATATTCCGGCCGAACATCCCCGGTTTGAAGGGAACCAACTGGGCTAGCCGATCACCTTTCTTTACGATGGTAAAAGGAGAAAAGGAGCGGTAGTCGACTCTTCCTTCCTTGTCGACGGACGTTGGTTTCTTTTCCTGAAACCGCTCTTCCAGGACGTAGTGGGCGGGCACCTCTGGCGTTGGTGGTGTTCCGCGGGCAATCACTGCATCCAACACTTCTTTCCTTTCCAGGTTACAGGTCAATACGGCGTTGGATAGGGTTTCCCAGTCGATTCCGTGTGTAACGCCCAGGGCATGCAATCGTTCCTGTACTTTGTCGGGATCGATGGGGGCTCCGTCCGGGGTGGGAGGATAGAAGTCTCCCGTGCAGAGCATTTCGTCTTCTGAAATATGGAGATCAAAATGGCCGTTGGCTTTGATAGAAAAGGTATGTTCCAGTTGAGATAGTTCTTCTTCCTGCAACAGGTTCGTATCGGGAAGGGACAATTCGGGCGCGAGGGTTTCTTGAAGCTGCTGGACTTCCTTCAATAATTTCTCTGTTCGTTTGCGGAGAGCTTCTATGTATCCGGGTTCTTCTTTCGACATATCATCCCCGTTCTAGAAAGGAAAGGATCTTGGAAATCTCGAAAGGTTTACGAACCAGGGCTAAGGCTCCCGCTTTCAATGCGGCTTGCGCCATCGGTTCGGTAGAATAGGCGGTGATTACTAGAATACGAGCGTCCTTCTTCTTGGCTAGGACGGATTTCACGATCTCATCCCCTGTTTTGCCTTCCATCCGCAGATCGGTGATGATGAGATCGTACTCGTTTTCCAACGCTTTTCGTTCCCCTTCGAAGGGGTCTGTGGTAGTGTCCACCGAATGACCGAGCTCAGTGAGAATCATCTGTAATGCGTCCAGTACGGTAGTCTCGTCGTCTATCACCAGGATTCGTTTTCCCATAGATTCCTCCTGATCAGGGTTCTTCATTTGAATGAGACCGCAACTCCTCGATTGAACGGATCAAATCTGCCATTTGTAATGGTTTGTATAGGATCCGATCCACCTTGGGGAGGGCTTCTTCCTCTTTTTCTTTTCCCAAAGGGTATCCGGTAGTGAGAATGATTTTCTTTCGAGGATCTATCTCTTGTATACACTTCACCAATTCCCTCCCATCCATTTCCGGCATCACTACATCACTCAAAATGATATCCACTTTATCTACATGTTCAATGAAAAGGTTTAACGCCTCCTTCCCATTTCGTGCGGGTAGGACCTGATAACCGACTTCCTCCAACATCTTGGTGATGATGGTTCTAACTTCTTCCTCATCTTCTACGAACAGAATTAATCCTTTTTCCACATCCTTCAGTTCCAGAGGGGTCCCTTCGGGTGTTTCATGGCTAGGAACCTCTGCGATGGGAATGAGGACGGTAACCCGGGTTCCTTTTCCTACTTCGCTATCGATATACACGGCTCCTTTATGCTGTTGCACTAAACCGTACACCTGGGCTAGACCGAGACCTGTCCCTTTACCCACGGGTTTGGTGGTGAAGAAGGGTTCGAACACCCGGGGAAGCACCTCTTTTGGAATGCCTGCCCCGTTGTCTTCTACAACGATTCTTGCCAAATCCCCTTTGGGTTCGGTTTCCTTGGAGAAGTACCCTTTCTTTCGAAGTTCTTCGGAGAAAGCGATTCGATCTAGAGAAACTTTAATCTCTCCTCCCTTGGGTAGGGCGTCCTGAGCATTCACCAGTAGGTTTGTAAGAATCTGCTGGATCTGTACGGGGTTCCCGTTTACCATGCATTTCTTTTCTTTGAAACTCCAGTCGATGTGAATATTCTCGGAAAGAACTCTATCAAAGAGTTTGGATATCTCTTTTAAAAAGGGGACGAGATCGAAGGGTTTATGTTCAAGGATTGATTTCCTGCTGAAGTCTAGGACTTGTTGTATCAACGTGCCAGCTCGTTTCGCCTGCTCTATGATCTTGAGAAGGTAGACCCGAGCTTCACTACTGATATCTTTACGAAGCTGGAGATACTCGCAGTAACCGATGATTCCCGTAAGAATATTGTTGAAGTCATGGGCAATCCCTGCCGCTAGTTGGCCTACCGCTGCCAACCTCTCCTGGGCCTTGATCTGTTCGTCCTTAATTCGATCTTCCGTGATGTCCCGTAGAAGAACGATCTTTCCTCCAATGTCAGGCCCCGATACAATCGGTTCTGCGGTAATCTCGATGTACCGTTTGGAGGATAGAGTCAGTTCTAGGATATCTCGTTCCCCCTCCCTAACAGTCTTGATCCTCTCTAGAATCAAATTGGTATGATCCGGACCCATGGTTTGTTGGATCAATGTTTCGGCTCTCTGATTCTTCACCTGTATGCTACCTTGAGCATCCACAATACAGAGCCCTTCCGGCAGGTTGGCTATAACTTGTTCCAATCTTCTTCTTTCAACTCCCAAGCGATACTCGAGGGCCTGGACCATCAAACTCACATGACGAGCGGCAATGGTGTAGAGGTGGGTCTCCCGTTCCGTAAACTTTCTACTCTGGGGCGCCCCAAAGTATAGGTAGCCTGTTTGTGTATAGGAGTCGGAGCGTTGTTCGAAAGGCTCTGCATAGAAGCATCCCATTTTCTGTGCCTGTTCTACATGATCATCCTGGGGGGATACCCTATCGTTCAAAGGATAGAACACCTGATTGGGCAGTAGGATCTGATTATCGGTGATGGATAGGATATGGTCTTGGATCTTTTCTCGAAAAGCTTGGTCGTACCCTTCGGATACGGGGGTGGCATAGTAGAGGAATACCACTAAACTAGATTCCTGTCGGAAACAAACCGCTGCCATGGCAAAGGAAGTGGTCTTGTGCAGAATACTGAATATGATGGTGAATAGTTCCTTGTACCCTACGATGAAAGACAATTCCTGGGACAACTCTGCCAGAGTGTTCAGATCCTGAGTGCGTTCGGCGACTTTCTGTTCCAGCTCCGCATTGATGAGTTTTGTCCGCTGGTAGAGGTACGCATTTTCCAGGTAGAGGGAAAGCTCATGAGCGATGGTAGTTAGCATCCGTGAAGCTACCGGAGTGAAAGCTCCTTGTTTTTCACTGAAAAGAGCGATTAATCCGAACAATTTGGATTCCCGTTTGATGGGCGTAGCTAAGAGGGACTTCCATCCACTGACATGCGCTTGTAGGGGTAATCGATTTGGTTCGAGAGTCAGGTTATCTATCCCGAGGGAAAAATCGGATAAGGCGATCTGGCCTAGTATGGTTTCTCCTATTTTTATTTCTTTCAGGGATTCCTGAACATCCGCGTTCACGTTGATACTTGCTTTCAGGATCAGGGATTGGGATTGGTCTTCGAACAAGTAGAGTAGGCTAGCCGTTGCTTCCACCCCTCTGGTTAACACTTCGAGAACATCTGGCAATACTTCATCGGTATGGAAGGTTTTTCCCAAAGTTGCCAGTACGTGGTTGAGGATGAAAAGTTCACGGTTGGTGGAACGGATTTCTTCTTCCTTTTGTTTCAAAAAGGTCACGTCCCGAATCATGAAACAGGTGTACTTTAAGCTTTTCAACCCTACGGGGAAAAAGGAAACTTGTAGGTACTGTAGACCTGATTCCCGGGTACGTACTAGATCCCATATTGGATTGCTTACATCTTCGCATATAACTTTAGAGGTAGAGTCGGTAAACCTTGTAAGGAAGGGGAAGGGTTCCTGCCGGTTTTCATTCAGTCGAAGATCGAGAAGAGAATCCATCTCTTTTACTGTCAGGGAGAGAGCCTGTTGTCGCGGGATCCCTAGAATCTGTTCGGCTCCTAGGTTCCATTCAAGAATAGCACCTTCAGAATCCACTAGAATGATTCCATCCCGGTTGCCAGCGAATAGAGCTTCCAAAAGTTGGGTTTTTTCCTGGATTTTGCGTTCGTTTTCAGCGTTCTTCAAGGCTATTCGAATCTGGTAATCGAGGGCAATCTTACTGAAAGGTTTTAATATGTATCCCGCAGGATTGGTTTGGAGAGATCGGGTGAAGTGTTGCTCGTCGTTGAAAGCAGTGAGGTAAATATGGGGTATGTCGAACTCTGGAGGAAGGGAGGATACGAAATCGATCCCATCGGTTTTTCCAGGTAGGCGAATGTCTACCAAGAGTATATCTGGCTTTGTGTTAGGATCGGCACAAAGGTGTTGTAAGGTTTCAGTGCCCTCGGTTGCTGAGGCGGCAATTCCTACCACAGTGTATCCCAAACTTTCCAGGGTTTTTTTAAGTGAGTACTGTTGGATGGTATCGTCTTCCAGGACAAAGATTTTCATACTTTTTTTCCATGCCATATTATATTCGATTAATGATTAGGCAACAAGTTTTTTATTTCCCAAAACGGTTTCTCTATTGACTCAAGAAGCAAAACATTGTACAGGAACTTCCAAGTCGTCGTATGCAGATCTTTAAAAGTCCATTCTTCCGAAAGATCTTTCTCCTTCTAGCTTTTGTTACGTTTATCGGTTTTGGGATGCTTACCTTATGGGTTTCCTCATCGGTAAAATCGAGCTTCCGAGCAACCCAACTGAAAGCGCTAGAGGACGTGAAGAATCAATACAGAACAAGTCTTCTGGGATGGCTTTCGGAAAAACAGAAGAATATCCAAGGTCTGGCCAAGATGTTAGCTTATACCCTTGAAATCGATCCTTCTTTACTCCGGGCCTTCCGGGAAGTCTATCCAGAGTACGCGGATATCCTTGTGCTCGATAAAGAGGGTAGGTTAAATATAAATAGCGGTTCTGTTCCTTTGAAGAGAGGGATGGATCTTTCCGACCGGGATTACTTCAAGGTTGCCATTGGGGGTAAAGCCTTTATAAGTGGATTCTTCCGGGGCAGGTCCAGGGGTTTGGCCACCCTTTCGATCAGCGCACCCGTTATAAAATCCGATAAACCCGAGCAGGTAGTAGCAGGGTTCATCACCTTGCAGAAATTTCTAGAAATATTCAGTGCCGAGGCAAAAAGGTCCGATACACCCTTACCCATCTTATCTATCCACTTCATCAACACCAAAGGGCAGGTAATATCCGATCCTGCGTACATCGAACGATACCCAAAGGACCCCAACATAGAGGAAGACCCTGTATTTCTATCAAATTCGCCGGCAGTGATGCGATTAATGAATCGAATAGAGGGGTCTCTTGTGTACTCCTATCAGGGTAGGGGATTCTATGGTGCGTTTTCCTGGATCGAACCCCTTCAGATCGGTTTAATACTGGAGGCGGATCAGGAAGTGTTGGAACGTTCCCTTGATTTTCAGCTAAGATCTCTCATCATCGTTTCCACTTTTGTGTTCTTAATTCTCGTGGGGATATTGGTTTTTGTGCTCTGGTACCTATCAAAGCCTCTTGCGCAGTTAAACCACGCAATGAAGCAATTGATTCAAGAAGGTCCGAAGGGTACGATGATCTTCAAGAAAACGGGTAGTCAGGTAGACCGGTTGGTAGATACGTTCAATCAACTACAACAGGCGGTGGATCAACGGGAAACCCAACTGAAGGATAGGGCGGCTCGGGATCCTTTAACGGGGTTGTACAACCATGGTACATTGGAGGACTTACTGCAGAAGGAGTATGCCCGGAGGAAACGTTCGGGGAAACCCCTTTGTTTCCTGATGGCCGACATCGATCACTTTAAGGATATCAACGATAACTATGGCCACGCGGCCGGGGATCATGTCCTACGGGAAGTGAGCCGAATCCTGGAAACTTGCGTGCGGGAAGGCGACATCGTGGCCCGCTATGGGGGAGAGGAGTTCGCGATTCTCGTGGACAGTGACAAACCCGAAGTATCCCTAGCCCTGGCGGAACGGATCCGGTCCCGGATCGAATCCCATCCGTTTATTGTAGAGGGAAAGAGAATCCCCATCACGGTGAGCGTGGGATGGGCCTGCGTTGCTCCGAACAAGGTATCCTGCTGTACCGATATCGTGAAGGAAGCGGACGATTTCCTGTACCGGGCAAAGGAAGCGGGAAGGAATAAGGTCTTTGGTCAGGCCAACATAACCTGACATGTACATGCGCCCATGGGCGTTTAATGTGCCGAAGCGTGGCGAGTTAAAGGAAAACGAAGACCTTGAATTAGGCTATCATACCCTCGAGGAGGGGCATCAGTTCTTTCAGCGTGGAAATCTCGTAGTCCCCAATTGCCCCAGGATCCTTCCACACGGCAATTGTCCGGATTCCTGCTTCTCTTGCCCCTTCCAGTTCCTGTTTCGAATGTCCTACGAAGAGGGCCTCTTGAGGAGCGACCTTTGCTCTCGTAAGGGCTATCTGATAGATCCTTCGGTCAGGTTTCCGTACCCCTTCCTCCCGGGAGCAGACAAAGATATCCAGGTAGGGAGTTGCCCCTACGGTATCGAGCCACTTCCGTTTCCATTCGGTAGGATAGATGGTGTCGGTGATCACTCCCAGGATGTACCCTTTCCGGTGCAGTTCTTCCAGCACCGAAGGCACACCTTCCCGGGGATACACCTCGTGGTTCTGGTTTATGATTCTTTTAAAAAGGATTTCTCTTTGTTTACCTTCCGGAACGCCGTGCATGCGGAGAAAGAGGTTCCAATAATCAATGTACGTTGCCTTTCCCACCGTAGCTTCGTTCTCTATGGCCTTGAGATACTCCCCATCCTTCGAGGAGGGATGATGGTGGAATCCGGCTTCCTCGAGGAGCGTTCGGGCAAACTGTTTGCTCGAAACCCTCCGGGTGTACAGCACGTCGCTAGCGTCGAAGAGGATAAGTTTGATCATGGGGTGTCTCCGTTCATGGGAACAAGTTTCAATAGATCAGTGAGGGTCTGCACCACCAGGTCTGGGGTTTCCCGTTCGTTGGAAGTGTCGGAAAGAGAGGTGAAAAAGGACCGGATCTGAATCGCCTTCCCATACCCTGCTTTTCGAGCCCCTGCCACGTCCCGGGAAAGGGTGTCCCCAATGTAGATGGCCTGTTTGGGTTCCACACGAAGGAGTTCCGCCGCTTTAAGGAAAATGGCGGGGTTGGGTTTCCGGATCCTTAGATGGGCGCTAGTGAGCACTACATCGAAGAATCGATCGATCCCGCAAGTTCGTAGCCTAAAGGGGACCAGAGTCCGACTCACGATGTTGGAAATCACGCCGAGTTTCATCTTTCGCTTCTTCAGTTCTTCCAGTACCATAGGGGCTTCCGGCCGGAGTTCCCGGCGAAAGAATTGGGACTCGTAGTAGAAGGCTACTTCCTCCCAAAACTCTTTCGGAATGCCAGGGGGAATTCCCATTCCCGAGAATATAAAGGTTCGATACAGCTCTTCGGGACTCATTTCCCGCATGTGCGTTTCCCTCCAGGGTTTGTACTGACTCATTCCCTTTTGAATACGGGAATAGAGCTCTTCGTCGGAGAGGTTATGCAAGGGGATCCATCGTTCCAATAAAGAACGAAACCCAGGGAGGGCATGCCTCTGTAACGGTTCGTCGAACCAAACCTCTTCCAGGGTTCCTCCCAGATCGAAAAGGACGGCGTGGATTCTATGGGATTCCATGGGGGCTCCTCACGGGGACTGTGTGTCGGGAAAATTGTCGCGTTAAAAATTGAACGCCGGATGCGATTTCTTCAGCGGAAAAGGCGCTTTGAAACTCACAGGTGGCTACGATGTGTGGGGGTAGCTTTGGAAGTATGGCCTCCCAATCCACCGTGCCCAACCCGGCCGGCCGATGATCCTGGATCCCTTTCACATCGTGGAGGTGAACCCCTATGATAAAAGGGGAGAACCGAGAGAGCCATTCGGTTTGGGGAATCAGGCCTAGTCGATGGAGCACTTCCCCGTGCCCCACATCGTACCAGAAGCCTACCCATTCGGCCGGCGCGTCTCCGAGAAGGGCTTCTAACTCATCGGGAGTGGGAATTTCATGGTAGTAGAACCGGTTTTCAAGCCCCAGCCGAACCCCCTTTTGGGAAGCGAACTCGGATAGTTCCTTCAAGGATTCCCGTACCGCTTCTAGGTGGGGGGCCGACAATTGGTTCCTTTCTTCCCGGTAGCGGGTAAGGAGAGACTGGTACTCCTCCGTTCCCCCCTTTCCCTCCTGGTACAGGGCGCGAAGGGGTGTTTCGAAATCCCTTTCCACGTTCACCCGGCCGGGATGGACTATCACGAGAGGCACGCTCAACCGGGAGGCAAGTTCGATACTCCGTTTCACGGCTTGGATTCCCTGTTTCCGCTTTCCCGGATCGAGGGAAGAGATCAATAGGTCCTGCCTCCCAAGTTCTTCCACCGAGGGGTCGGCTGGGCAGGGTTCGTGGATACTGGTGATGGTGAGGCTATCCAGCAGGTTTTCGATTCCAACTAGCATCCAAGAGGTTACCCCATGGTTCAGTTCGAACCTTGCGAATCCGAATTGCTTCGCTTCTTTAAAAAACTCACGCAACGTGGGGAACCTTCCGATTCCCCACATGGTGGAAAGCCCTAATTTCATGGTAGCTCTCCATAGGGGTCTAAACCGTATTCGAGTCTCATTTCTTCCAGGAGTTTTAGGAACCGAAAACTCGTGTCCGATCGTTCCGCCGCGATAGCCAGTACCATGGCGTTGAGGATCGCCATGGGAACCACATGGGAATGAAAGGAGTGCACGGGACCGCGGAGGGCGTACAGGACCACGTCCGCTTTTCGGTAAGATTCCAGTTCTGGGATATCCGTTAGGATCACCGTCTTGCATCCGACGCGTTGGGCGTGTCGGAGTACCGCGGTGAGCTCTCCCGTGAGTCGGTGATAAGCGGCGAGGAATACGGCATCGTCCTTTCCTATGAGAAGGAGTTTATCCAGTAGGTCTCGCCCCGCTTCCACGAGGCAGATCGTGTGGATCCCCAGTCTCTGGAGACGCATCTGGAGGAGTTCCACCAGAATTCGAGAGTGCCCAATGCCGAAGAGGAACAGGTTCTTCCCTTCCAAAAGGAGTCGAACGGCCTGATCGAAACGGTCCAGGGGAATGGTATTGAGAATTTCTGCCAGGTAGTGGGTTTCCATCTCCACGATCTGGGGTAGGAAGTGCTGGTTTCGTTTTTTTAAGTCCTCCAATCGGGTCTGCATGCGGACGGCCGGAGAAAATTTTTCCCGGAACACGTCTTGCAGGAACTGTTTCAATCCCGGGTATCCATCGAAGCCTAGGGTTGTGGCGAATCGCACGAGGGTAGACTCGCTAGTGCCTGTGTGCCGGGCCAGTTCGGATAGGCTTTGAAAGGCGGCGTGTTCGTAGTGGGTAAGGAGGTACTGGGCGATCTTTTTCTGACTCTTGGAGAAGGAGTCCTGTTTACTTTCCAGAATAGCCTGGAATCCTTCCAGAGTTCTTGGAATCATGGATGGTTTCATGGGGATTCGATCCGTTTCTGTTGAGTGTCGAACAGGTGGAGTTTTTCCGTACGAGTAGAGATCCATACCTGCTCACCGGGTTTGATTCTAGGTTCTTCTCTCAAAACCAAGAAGATCGTCCTCTTGTGTACCCGAAGGCTCACGATCCAATCCGATCCCGTGGGAAGCACGGTCTCGAAGATGGCTGGGTAGCTCCAGGGATCTAAAGGGGGAGTAGGGGATAGGTAGAGATCCTCTGGCCGCACTCCTACCGTGTGAACTCGTTCTGCCAAGCCGGGAAAAAGGGGAAGGAAACTCCGGAAAACGTCGCTTCCTTCGTTTTCCGAGCGGGAGAAGAAGTTCATGGGGGGACTCCCCACGAAGGCGGCCACGGTAAGGTCGGCTGGAAAACGATAGATCGTGAGGGGAGGAGCGTACTGGAGGATCCGTCCGTTATGCATCACGGCCACATGGGTGGAAAGGGTCATGGCTTCCAACTGGTCATGGGTGACATAAAGGATCGTGTTCTTCAATGTCTGGTGGAGGCGTTTCAACTCCGTCCGCATCTCCAACCGGAGTTTGGCGTCCAAGTTAGATAGCGGTTCATCCAAAAGGAGGACATCCGGGTTGATAGCTAGCATCCGGGCTAAAGCCACTCGTTGCTGTTGGCCTCCGGAAAGCTCAGAAGGATACCGGTTTTGAAGGGTATCGATGTGGAGCAGTTCCAGCACTTCCTGAACCCGTTTTCTTCTAGCTTCTTTCGGCATTCCCCGCATTTCCAGCCCAAAGGAGACGTTCTGGGCCACCGTCATGTGGGGCCATAGGGCGTAGCTCTGGAACACTAGACCCATCCCCCGTTTCTCCGTCGGCACCATACACCCTTCCGATTCGGAAAACAGGAGTTTTCCATCCAGGTACAGTTCTCCCCCATCGGGGGTATCGAGACCCGCGATCATCCGAAGGGTGGTGGTCTTCCCGCAACCCGAAGGGCCGAGAAGGCTCACGAAGGAGCCCGATTGGATCGTGAGGTTTAGATCATCCACCGCCACTACCGATGGGCCAAAAGTCTTACGTATGTTCTTCAAAACGATCTCTGCCATACGATCCTCTTCAACTATCCTCTGGAAGCGAAACCAGTGGCAAGGTTTGCTCCGGTAAGTCGTTCCATGGAAAGGGTAAGAATGAATATAATCCCCACGATTCCCACCACCGTAGCGTTGGCTAGTTGGGTATATCCGTAATCGATGAACCGAAGGATCTGGGTGGTCATCAACTCGGTACCCGGTGTGGCGAGCATGATCACGAGGCTTTGTTCCTTCATTCCACTGATCAGGGGAAGTAGGACCCCCGTGAGAAGGGCGTGCTTCTGGAGAGGAAGAACGATTCTTCCCATCCTTCGGAGCCATCCGGCCCCGCAGACCCGGGCCGCCTCCTCTGGTTCGTTCCCCATCTGCATCATGGCGGTGATCCCGCTCCGGGAGGCAAAGGGAAGGTACTTCAGGCTCATCACGAGGACTAGGAGGAACATGCTACCATACAAGCTTGGGATTGGACCCCGGGGAACGGCAAAGAAGGAGAGGGAAGCGGCGGCAAACCCAATGCTGGGAACTAGGTACGGCAAGAAGGACACCTGTCGAAGGTACGCCGCCACCCTACTCTTGGGAAGCCGCACCACGACGTATCCCACTAGCATACCCAGAAACCCGCAGAGAAGGGAAGCGCTACCCGCAACCCACACACTGTTCTTTAGGGATCGTAGAATATCCGGATTGAGAAAGAATCCTTTCTGACCTACCATGGCGGGAATGGTTGCGCCTATCCAGTAATCGAGGGTGAAATTCTCGACAGTGAAGAGGCCGGGTCTGTGCATGAAGGTGGTAAGCACTAAAGTCCCTAAAGGGATGAGGACAGTGATGCCTAGGGCTATCAGAGTGAAGAATAGGGCCGGAAGGGTCAACCCGCCTAGGGGACTTTTCCGAAGGATGGCTCCCTTCCCTCCCAAGGTAATGAAGCGTCGATACTCTCGCACGAAGAACATGTCCAGGGCCACGAGGCTTACCCCCATCAACACGGTCACGCAGGCGATTACGGCCGCCACTCCGGGGCTTCCTACCTTGTAACTGTTGTACAGCGCGGTGGGCAACAGGTAGTACTTAACTCCGGACCCGAGGATGTACGGGGTACCAAAGGACCCTAGCACTCGGGAAAAGGTAAGGAGAAAAGAAGAGAGTAAGGCCGGTTTCAGGAGGGGAAGCACGATCCTTCGGGAGATGGTGAAAGAGGACGCTCCCAGAACCCTGGCCGATTCCTCCAACTGGGAATCCATCGATCGAAGGGCATTGCCGAAAAGAAGAAAGGCAAAGGGGAACACGTGCAAGGATTCGCAAACAATGATAGGTAGAGCCCCGTACGCGAGCCAGTCGGGAGGGACAAACCCCATGGTTTCCAGCATGCCGGCAAGGCCTCCTAGCCGCCGGTTCTTGAACACGGAAATCCAGGCCACGGCAAAAGTCCAGGAGGGAATCATGTAGGGCACTACCATAAGACGGGAAACGAGCTTGCTTCCGGGTAAATCGGTCCGAACCACTAGCCAGGCAAACAGGGCTCCCATGGGGATCGCGATTCCGCAAACAGCCCCTGCGACGAACAGGGTTTGCCAGAAGGGTTTCCAGAATAGAACCTCGCTTACTCGGGAAAGGAAGGTTCTTTGGAGAAAGTAGGTAGTGAAAGTTCCTGTGGGAATACCGATCGTGGCGCTATCCCGCAAGTTTACCCGTACGGTGTCCAAAAGGAGAGCCAGCACGGGGGCAAGGATGAGGTAAGCTAGCGCGGCACAGAGGAGGAAACCGATCACTTTTGTGGGATCGTAGGGGAGTAACCGCAACTCAGTCACTAAGCGTCTGATTCTCATCCCTTGCCCCTTCATCGGGTAGATCCTGGACCTTTCTACTTCTTATGGCCGTACTCGAGCCAAAGGTCAAGCACTTCCTGCCGGAGTTTCAACGCTACCTTGTTATCGATTCGAAGGAGCCTTTTCTGCCAATCCGTCCAGGTGCCTTCATTATCCGGATGGGGAGGAGCTTTCGGGTTAGGCGAAAAGGCGCCCATGTCCCGAGCGGTCCAGGGAACGTGCCCTTCGCTTAGGATGTAATGGATAAGTAGCTTCGCCGCGTTGGGATGTGGACAGTTTTTCACCATCAACGCGTAGGTGGGAAGAGCGTACCCCATAAAGGGAACCATCCCTTTCATCGTGGCAAGCTTCAAGTTCTTGGCCTTGTTGTCCCTCTGCTTGGTAAGGGTATAGAAACCAATGGGAGCCTCTTTCTGCCCGGCTGCTCCTACCGCGTCTCCCACATCCTCGTCACTTCGCATCACGATCAGTTCGTTCTGGAACAACCGTTTCAGGAACTCCCATCCGATATCCTTTTCACTGATTCCGGAAGGTTTCCCGTAGTAGCTTCGGTAGGCTTCCTCGAGGAGCTTGGGATTCGTGGCTATGTTGGCAAAGAAGGCAAGGTTTGCCGGAGTTTGAGCCGGATCCCGGATTAGAATTTTCCCTTTCCAGGCGGGTTCGGTCAATTGCCAAATGTTTTTAATGGGCGGTTCCTTGTAGGACTCGAAGTTGTACCCAAAGATCCTGGGTTGCCAGAGGAACACTAATGGATTCCGATCCTCAGGGGAAAGGGAAGGAGCAATGTCTGGGGGCACCCAATTCACCACGTACCCTTCAGGAATCAATTTTCCTTCTAGAAGGGCTCCATCCTCGAATCCGATCACGTCCACCAGCACGTTCTTCGAATCCACCTCCCGAATCACCCGTTCGGCCTGCTCCGGGTCTCCCATTTTGGTGCCTTTCACTTTGATGCCGTACTTTTTCTCGAACGCAGTTCCCACGTCCTTGATGCGACTGGAAGTGAAGTAGGCAACCACCTCCCCTTCCTTCTGGGCGGCCTGGATGAGAGCGTTTAGATCGAAGGATTCCTGCCCTCCTGCTCCTGCCGGGATCTCTCCCTTTCGTGTTTCCGGTTTGGGTACTTCCTGTTTTCCGCCCGCGATTAGGGGAATCGTGAGGATTAGCAGGGCCCAAACAAAGAGATGTGCCTTTTTTCCTATTCCTTTCATGCTCCACCTCCTTGGAGTGTGATATGGTAATTATATTGCATAATAGTATAATCTGCAATAAAAATTTCAGTATATCCCGCCTTATTTACACGCCACGCGTGTTTAAGCCTGCCCATGTAAATCGTCCGCCTTTCGATTTAATCGCGTTTCTCCTTTGGTTCCCGTTTTTCAGCTTGCCTCGGGTGGGTTGATAGGAGAAGTCTCCCTCGATACAATCCCGGCCATGGCAACAGTATACTATTATGAGTTATCGGAACGTAGCACGTTGGAAGATCGGATCAAAGGAACCCGGGCGATTCTGGAAGCCGCGGGGTTTGATGGGATCTTTGCAAAGAAGGACAAAGTGGCGGTAAAAACCCACGTGGGGGAGAAGAAGAACACTACCCATGTAGCTCCCCAGATCGTGAAGGTGGTGGTGGAGCGGATCAAACGGACGGGAGCCTCTCCCTTTCTCACCGAAACCTCCACCCTCTACAAAGGGGAACGCTCCAACGCGGTAGACCATTTGAACCATGCCCACGCCCATGGATTCGGGTACGACAAGGTGGGAGCTCCCTTCATCATGGCGGATGGGTTATTCGGAAACTCGGAGGTGGCCGTGAAGATTCCCGGCAAGATCTTTTCCTCTGTGCTGATCGCCCGGGATGTGGTATACGCCGACGCGTTGGTAGCCATTTCCCATCCCACAGGACACATAGGGGAAGGTTTAGGGGCTTGCATCAAGAATATCGGGATGGGGTTGGCCAGTCGCAAAGGGAAACTACGGATGCACTCCACCATGAAACCCCGCATCAAGGCGGGATCCTGCACCTTCTGCCAGCAGTGTATCCTCTGGTGTCCCGAAGGAGCCATTGTTGAGAAAGATGGAAAAGCCTTTATTATTGAAGAAAAGTGTATCGGGTGTGGAGAATGCCTCTCTGTGTGCCGGTTCGACGCGGTGGAGTACAACTGGGGGGTGGAATCGGCCGAACTGCAGCGCCGGACAGTGGAACACGCCTTTGGAGTAACCATAGGAAAGAAGGGGAAGCTATTCTGTCTTAACTATCTCACCGACATGACGAAAGAGTGCGACTGTATGGCCAAGACGCAGGAACCGATCCTGCCGGACGTGGGGATCCTCGCGTCGGTGGACCCCATCGCGATCGACCAAGCCACGCTAGACTTGACCCGGGAGAAGTCGGGGAAAGACCTCAGCACGGCGAGTTACCCGAACCTAGACGGCACGATCCAACTGGCCCATGGGGAAGCGATCGGAATGGGCAGCCGGAAGTATACCCTGGTACGGGTGAACTAAAGGGAAAATACCAATCCATAATCCTGGCGCTCTGCGTCTCCTTAACGCGTGGACTGTTTCAGGATAAGGTCAAACCTTTTCCTTGCGAAAACTGGCCGGGAACGGTTATTCTTACAGTATGAGTAAGGGGAAAAAAAAGGTTCTGGTAGTAGGTGCCGGATTTGGCGGACTGACCGTTTCCGCCCTACTCGCCCACAAAGGTTGGGATGTAACCATACTAGAAAAGAACTCCACGCCGGGAGGTCGAGCCCGGGTATGGGAAAAGGATGAGTACCTGTTCGACATGGGACCTTCCTGGTACCTGATGCCCGAAGTGTTCGAGGAGTACTTTCGGCTGTTTGGGAAAGAGCGGAAGGACTACTACGAACTGGAGAAGCTTGATCCGTATTACCAGGTGATCTTTGGAAATGGGGAACGGGTAACTATCACGCCCGATCTGGAACAAACCTTACGCACCTTCGAGTCTTTCGAGGCCGGAGGGGCAAAGAGATTGCAGGAATACCTTTCCCAAGCTCAATATAAATACGAAGTGGCGATGCGGGACTTCCTCTATCGGGATTACCGCACCGTGTGGGATTTCCTCAACCGGAAACTATTGATCGAGGGGAGCCGATTGGGGGTATTCTTTTCCCTTGACCGGTTCGTGGGGAAATACTTCAAGGATCATCGGGCGAAAAAGATCCTCGAGTACGCCATGGTGTTCCTCGGCGCGAGCCCCAAGAACACCCCCGGTCTGTACTCCATCATGTCCCACGTGGACATGAACTTGGGAGTGTACTACCCGAAAGGGGGAATCCACTCGATCGTCCGGGGACTCGTGAAACTCTGCGAAGAACAGGGCGTTCGGTTCCTGTACGATACGGAAGTAAAATCCATCCTGGTGCGGGATGGTAAGGTAATGGGGGTGCGCGCTCCCCAAGGGGATATGGAAGCGGACAAGGTCGTGGTGAACGCGGATTATTCCCACGCGGAACTGGATCTTCTTCCAGAAGAGTGCCGCACCTTTTCCCTATCCTATTGGGAAAAAGCTGTGTGGGCCCCCAGTATGTTCATCGCCTATCTGGGCCTTAACCGGCGGATCCCTTCTCTATCCCATCATAACTTGTACTTTTCCGATGCCTGGGACGATCATTTTCACTCTATCTTCCAGGATCCCAAGTGGTCCGAAGATCCTTCCTTCTATTTGAGCTGTCCCTCGAGAACGGATCCCTTAGTGGCCCCTAAAGACGGGGAGAACCTCTTTTTCCTCATTCCCGTGGCGCCAGGCTTACCGGATCATGATGAGTTTCGGGAATCCTACTTCCAGAGAATGATGGATAAAGTTGAAGGGATTCTGGGAGAAAAGATTAGACCCTACCTTCGGGTAAAGCGAATCTATTCCCAAAAGGACTTCCGTTCGGATTATCACGCCTTTAAGGGTACCGCGTTAGGACTCTCCCATACCCTGCGACAGACTGCCATATTCCGGCCACCCCGCCGATCCCGAAAAGTGAAAGGACTCTATTACACGGGGCAGTATCCTCACCCAGGGGTAGGAGTGCCCAGTGTGTTCATTTGTTCGGTGATCACCGCGGAAGGGATGGAGAAGGATGTGCGAGAGGAGGCGGGAAGTGCCTGATTACGAAGCGCGCACTGTGCCGGGCACCGTTTCAACACGAGGCGTCCACCCTCCACAGGGCGAGCATGCCGAAATACCCGAGTTATGGGCCACCGATCCAAAAAGCCTACGGGAGCTACGGAAAACCATCTTCCAACGGGGGAGCAAGACCTACTTCAATTCCAGCCTGTTCTTCCCAAAGGAAGTCCGGGATCGGGTGTTTACCCTCTACGCGTTTGTGCGGAGGGCGGATGACTTCGTGGACACCCTTCCTCAGGATCGAGAGGGTTTTTACACGTTTCGGGAAGCCTACCAGAAGGCCTTACGAGGCACGCCCAGTAACGACCCGATTATCGACCCCTTCGTGGCTCTCAGTAGGGAGTGTGGGTTCGACCCCTCCTGGACAGAGGCGTTTCTGGGAGCCATGGAGGCGGACCTCTATAAGAAAACCTATGACACTTTGGATGAGACCCTCCAGTACATGTACGGTTCAGCCGAAGTAGTGGGTCTATTCATGAGCCGTATCCTCGCTTTACCCGAAGAGGCATACACCCCTGCCCGCATGTTGGGACGGGCCATGCAGTACATCAACTTCTGCCGGGACCTCGCGGAGGATCACGGCTTGGGACGCAGGTACTTACCGTTAGAAGGGTCTGATCCCCGGATCGTGGAAGAATCCTACGCCCGGGCCCATCCGGACGAGTTCAATCGTTTCCTTCGAACCCACCTGCAGCGGTACCGGGCCTGGCAACAGGAAGCCCTCGCAGGATACCGATTCATTCCCTATCGGTACCTGATCCCCATCCGTACGGCCGCTGACATGTACTTCTGGACGGCCGATCAGATCGAACGGAATCCCCTGATCGTGTTCGAAAGAAAGGTAAAGCCTTCCCGGTTACGGATCTTCCTGGGGATCCTACGGAATTCCGTTATGGGAAGGCTGGGTATCTAGAGAAAAGGCGTGAAAGTGAGGTGTCCCGTGTCTAGTCTACGACTCTTCATATCCCTCCCGTTGCGGCCGGAGGTTAAACAGACTCTTCTAGGGGTACAGAAGCGATTACCTTCCCCCTTTTTTAAACCCCTACCTAAGGAAAACTTTCATCTTACCCTGGCGTTCTTGGGGGACACTCGCGTGGAAGATATCCCTGCTCTGGAACGTATCCTGGATGAGATAGCGGCTCGTACTTCTGCCTTCCCCTGCGCACTTTCCGGACTCGGGGCATTCCCCAATCCCTGGGAGCCACGGGTAGTATGGGTGGGAATCGATGTGGGTAGTAAAGAGTCGGGGGGAGTAAGCGATGCCTTGCGGGAACAACTTCGGAAAGCGAAGGTTGCCTTCGATACTAAGCCCTTCCGGCCCCACATTACCATTGCCTACGCGCGGAAAAGCCTTTCCCGGATGGAACTTAGGGAAGCGGGTGAGGAGTTTTCGAAGCTAGTGAAAGAAAAGGAGGGATTCTCCCGATTAAAGTTCTCCATGGACGAGGTAGCGCTAGTGAAGAGCGAACTGCGGCCAGAGGGGGCGATCCATACTCCCATCCACATCGCTCGGTTCCAGGGGGCCGATACGTATGAACATAAAAAATAATTCGCGGACAGAGACAACAAATCCAAAAGGTAGCTCGGCGGAGAAACCCATCGTGTTAGGGGTAAGCGCCTGCCTGTTGGGTCAATCGGTGCGGTACGATGGGGGACATAAGCACGACCGGTACATTACCGATACGTTGGGTAAATTTTTCACCTTTGTCCCGGTATGCCCGGAAGTGGAGTGTGGGCTTCCCATACCCCGGGAATCCATGCGTTTGGAGGGGGATCCAGAAAATCCCCGTCTGGTCACGACCAAAACCAAGATCGACAAAACCAAACAGATGCTTGCGTATTGTCGGAAAAAGGTGAAGGAACTGGAGGAGGCGGATCTATCGGGTTTTATCTTCAAGAAGGACTCCCCTAGCTCGGGATTGTTTCGGGTAAAAGTGTACCGGAATGGTATGCCCGCAAAAAACGGGAGGGGGTTGTTCGCTCAGGCAATGGTGAACCATTTCCCCCTGCTGCCGGTGGAGGAAGAGGGAAGGTTGAATGATCCGGAGATCCGAGAAAACTTCTTGGAACGGGTGTTCTCTTACTGGAGATGGAAACAGTTCGTTAAGGCGAACCCAACCTTAGGGGGGTTAGTCGAGTTCCACACGAAACACAAACTATTGGTTTTGTCCCATTCCGTAACGGCCTACAAAGAGTTGGGAGTTTTGGTGGCGCGGGGAAAAGAGGTAAACCGGGAGGAACTGTTTCGAGGGTATGAGGAGATTTTCATGAAAGCCTTGAGCCTGCAGGCGACGGTGAAAAAGCATTCCAATGTGCTACTCCATTGTATGGGGTATTTCAAGAAACAACTGAGCCGGGAGGAGAAGGAAGAGCTTCTGCGATTGATCGAACAATACCGAAGCCAGTTCCTTCCGTTAATCGTGCCCATCACTTTGATCAAACACTATGTGCACAAGTACGATGTGACCTATCTGAAAGACCAGGTATACCTGAATCCCCATCCAATGGAGCTGATGCTCCGCAACCACGTGTAGGGAGGGAATGATGAAATCCTATCGAAAGGAACTATGGTTCCACACGAACAGTCGACGAGAGTTCATTAACATTACCCCTCAAGTGGCGCAGTGTTTGAAGGAGAGTGGGATAACCGAAGGGTTGTGTCTGGTAAACGCCATGCACATCACGGCCAGCGTGTTCATCAACGATGACGAGTCCGGGCTGCACCAGGATTTCGAGATGTGGTTGGAAAAGTTGGCTCCCGAAAAACCCTATTCCCAGTACCGGCACAACGGCTTTGAGGACAACGCGGACGCCCACCTGAAGCGGACCATTATGGGCCGGGAAGTAGTGGTTGCAGTGACGGAAGGGAAATTAGATCTAGGCCCTTGGGAGCAGATCTTCTACGGGGAGTTTGATGGTAAACGAAGGAAACGGGTGCTGGTAAAGATTATTGGGGAGTGAAGGCTTTGCCTACTTGCGGCGAATCCTTAAATCAACCCCTCGTCGGCCAGGATTTCGGCTGTCCAACGGGCCGCGTTTCCTACCACGCTGGTGCATTTGTCCGTGTGGGCTCCCGCTTCATCGAACTTACGAAGTTCATCCGGATCCTTGAAGTAGAAGGGACGGCCCATCAGTTTCGTGTGGACTTCCCTACAGGTAACGGTACCGTAGGTATCGATGAACTTCCTGTGTAGCTTAGCGATCATGGCCGAGGTCTTGAGACGTATTTTCTGAGGGTCTGCAAAGTTATCCCGCTCCCGGCCTAGGAAGTAGCCGATCATCATGGCTCCTCCAGAATACGCGCCACAATGCCCATCCGTTTCTTGAGCTACCCCGCCGGCCAACCCAGTGGCGGATTTGAAGATCATGTCCGTGTCCCGGTTTCGCACGTTAAGGGCATCCTGTAAGGCGGCGATCACGCACTGAGCGCAACCCCGGTAGTCCCGTTCATAGGCGAACCCAAGGTCGTACGCTTTCTGTAGGATTGCTTCTTTGTTTCCCATGATTCTGCACGATACCATACTGCTGGAAATACAACAAGCAGGCTAGGAGGGAGTCCTTCTTCCCCTTTCCCTTGACCGGGCAGTACAGTTTCCCTATCATCAACGTATGAAGTATAGGGGTGTTCTGTTACCAAAGATCATTGCCGCACTGGAGCTGTTGGGGCAATTCTGGCTCTTCACGGTGGAGATGTTCAAACAGATGGTGCGCAAACCCTTTCGGTGGTACCTGGTGGCAGAACAACTGGAGAAGATCGGGGTATTTTCCATCCCCATCATCCTCCTTTCCAGCCTCACCATTGGAATGATCTTTTCCCTCCAGTTGGGCAGTTTCCTCTCCATGTTCCGGGCGGAGATGCTGGTGGGCGCTGCGGTAGCAAAGACATTGAGCCGGGAGCTTGCTCCCGTGGTAACAGCCCTGATGCTCATCGCGAGAAACGGTAGCGCCATGACGGCTGAAATCGGAACCATGCGGGCCACTGAACAGATCGACGCAATGGAAACCATGTCGGTGAATCCTATTCAGTACCTCGCTGTACCCCGGGTAATAGCTTCTATACTGGCGTTCCCCGTTCTCACTGCCATTGCCAATATCGTGGGAGTTCTGGGAAGCTACTTCATATCGGTTATCGTTCGGAAGGTGGATAAAGCAGGATTTTTAGACCAGATGTACTCCTACGTGGATCCCGTTGATATCCTTTCCGGTTTCATAAAGGCTGCGGTGATGGGACTCCTGGTGAGTACCATCTGCTGTTTCTATGGGTACTATGCCAAGGGAGGGTCCCGGGGAGTGGGGGATGCGGCCACGAAAGCGGTGGTGGTTTCTTCGGTGGGTATTCTGGTAGCCGACTACATCATGGCGGACATCATGCTGAAAGTCTTGTTCGATTGAAGTAAAATAGGTATGGTACGATGGATAACATTATATCGGTTCGGGGGTTATACAAAGCATTCGCCGACAAGAAAGTGTTGGAGGGGGTAGATATCGACGTTCCCAAAGGGAAAATCACCTCCATCATTGGTCAGAGTGGAACGGGGAAGAGTGTGCTCTTCAAATGTATCATCGGGATCATGCAGGCAGACAAGGGAAGTATCAAGGTGGATGGAGAAGAGATAACCCAACTTCCAGAAATTGAGCTACGGCGGATTCGGAGACGGTTTGGATACTGTTTCCAAGACGCGGCGTTGTTCGATTCCATGACCGTAGAGGAAAACATTGCCTTTCCCTTGCGGGAAGTGTTGGGAATGAAGGATAAGCGCAAGATGAAAGCCATCGTGAAAGAGAAACTCGAGTGGATAGAACTTCCAGGCATTGAAGAAAAGTACCCGTCCGAGCTCTCGGGGGGAATGCGGAAGCGGGTAGGGGTAGCTCGCACATTGGCGATCGAGCCCGACATTCTTCTATTCGATGAACCAACTACTGGATTGGACCCCGTACTGTCGGAGAGCATCAATAACCTGATCAAGCGGGTGAACGAAGAGTTCGGCATTACCTGTATGGTGATCAGCCACGATATCAAGGGTACGTTTTCCATATCGGATCAGATCGCATTTCTTGCCGATGGAGCCATCCAAGCGGTAGGTAGCCCGGTGGAGGTGGCCAGGGCGCAGCATCCGGTCCTTCGCAAGTTCCTGGAAAACTCTTTTGCTGATTTGAAGGTCGATTGCGGGCCTTAAGAGGTAGTATGTCGAGATTGTTGAAGATCGGCTTATTCGTGCTCATCACCAGTGTGGCTACCGTCGTGTACATCATGCGTACCGCCGATCGGATCCAGGCCAAGGAAACCTACACGGTGGAAGTGGTGATGGACGATGCCAGTGGTTTGTACGTGGATTCCAACGTGCGGCTAGCGGGGGTAAACGTAGGGAAGATCCGGGCGATCGAACTGGTAGGAGGAAAGGCAAAGCTTACCTTGGAACTCAGTAAGGATGTACGGTTGTATGAGGATGCCCGGGTGGTTAAGACCCTCGAATCCATGTTGGGGACTTCCGCGGTACAGGTGTACCCAGGGAACCGGGTGGAAAGGCCTCTTCCCGCAGGGGGGATCATCCAGAACGCGGTAAGTACCAACGTGATGGACCAGACATTCCTAGGAGCGGCGGAACTCACCGACGAAATTCGGGGCCTTGTGAAGGATCTTCGCCGCTTCCTCTCTGATGAAGGAGGGTACTCCACACTAAAGGAAATCCTCACCACTGCCCGGGATGTCACGAAGACGACCAACCTTTTGGTGCAGAAGAACCTCAATCTCCTCGCTTCAGCTTTGGAAAACATCAACGCCATCACGCAAACCCTAAAAATGAATACGGTGGAGGATCGGCAAAAGCTTTCCCAAATTCTTCAAAGCACGTTGGATATCACGATCCGGGTAAATCAAGTATTGATGGAAAACCAGGAGGCTGTCGGGCAGACGATCAACGGGTTACGGGACAGCGTGACCAAACTTCAGGCCACGATCGATCGGGTCAATTCGAGTCTTGCCCAGATCGACGCGACGGCTGCCCAGATCGGGCAAGCGGCCAATCAGGCGGGAGCGTTGATGACCAAGGTCGGGACTGCGGTGGATCAGGCGAATGTTACCCTTACCCAGATCGGCTCTGTGGCACAAAGCGTGAACAAGGCCGTGGATAAGGTGA
>OGCI01001022.1_pt1 | contig 26443 bp, 24 predicted proteins | sample 1570021 | NCBI WGS metagenome assembly OGCI01 (sample SAMN06264664, study PRJEB24512) | hot springs metagenome | isolation source: Hot spring water | place: South Africa: Tshipise | collected 2015-06-21 | reverse complement strand
GTTATAAAATACCGGTCATAATTTTTATTATGGTAATGTAATTCAAAAGAAATCTAAGTCCAGAATCTTGTGTTGTTAATTTCCAAATTAACGAATTGGGAAATGATGATTTAAATTTGGTTTAAAGTATTCATTAATTTCGTTTTACAAATCAAGGTTGGTATCGATAATACAATTTAACATCTAATCAAAAGTCAACTCTGTAGTTCCGGATAAATTTTTTTAATTTTTAATAATTTGAGTTAATCTGTGTTATCTGTGGTTTAAAAAATTATTTCTCGCCGAGACACAAAGAGCACAAATAAGGTCCATCAATCCGTAAACTCATCTTCTCATCAAAGTCATTAACCAAATTGGATTATTAAAAATCTTTTTGACTATGTAACACCAAAAAATTCATTTAATTATTAGTACACCCTCTAAACCAATCAAAAAGAAACTTAAAACAGATAAGACTATTGCTCATAAACTTTGTAAACTATCTTTTCATTTAACGGAAAGATAATTGAAAGAATAATCAAAGAAATTATGGATAACTGATTAATTATTGGACAACAAAACAAATATTCAGTTAAAGGAATGATAGGCGATTAATAAGCGAAATAGACCAGAATTAAATTTTCATCCATTAAAGATTATTTCTTTAACTTGCTGATTGACTACCACAAAACTTTTGGTTAGTCCAAAGATTTTCTCTCTTATCACAAATGAATTAGGAAACAAATTTTTTAACTCCTCAAACCTTAATAAATTAATTTCATCAACTAATTTTGCTGCTTCATCTGCATTTTTTGTTTTTTTATACCAACCCAAAGAAAAATTCATTAAAAGAAATATTCTAACATTTCTTGGCAGAAAGTGAAAAAATGGAAATCCAAAATGAGGTTCAATAGGAAAAAAATAATTTGGTGTTTGTATAAAAAAATTATGTCCCACTCTCAATACTTCATTTGCCATTAATTTTTGATTTTCCAGATTACCAAGATGTTCAATTACTGAATTTGAAAAGACAATATCAAACTCTCTATCTTTAAATTGAGAAAGATTTATAGCGTCACCCACCACCGAAATAATATTATTATACTTTACATCTTCTTTAAACAAATTCAAAATAACAATTTCGATAGGTAAATTAACTGCTTGCATCATTTCCCAAAATTTCTGTGTACCACCGATATCTAATATTCTAATTTTATTTTTTTTTTGATTATGTAAAAAAGAAATTACATTAAGAAAATACTTAAATCTTTTTCGTCTTATTTTATTTGCAAAGGAGTTAAATTGATAATTGTTTGCAAGCTTTTGAAATATTTTATTTAACATATAATCAGATAATCAATTATTAAAGTAGCAATAAATTTTATTAACCTAGAAACTGGTCATTCGAATTTAATTTGTGTTAATCTGTGTTATCTGTGGTTTCAAAATAATTTAGTTTTTGCAAAGATGCAAAATGGGGCGTTGGAAGTTTGGGGTTGGAGGTTGGTCATTGGACATTGGTCATTTGTCATTAGTCATTGAAATTATTCATTCTTAAATGTTCATTGTCAATCCGTGGTTTCAAATAAATCAGTTCAAATTTATTCTGGGAAATATTCGTGGAACAAGTTTTTTATACTCCCTATATTTTTCACCAAATATTATCTCTAATCTTTTTTCTTCAAAGTATGAACCCACATAAAAATACACAACGATACATATTATCATACTCATTCTTGATATCGTAACTTCGGGAAATGACATCAGAATAATGATTGAGAAAAAATAAATCGGATGCCTTGTGTATTTATATGGACCTTCAATTCTTAGACTCATTTTTTCATCGAGTTCATTAACTGAATATGAGTTGTTAATAAACCTTTTTATTTGAGCAATTCCCAGAAACTCACTAAATGAAAAGAATTTTGATGTATAGTATATACCTCCAACACCAAATAAAAACGGCACTATTAATAGATAAGAAAGAGGCTTTTCAATTTTATAAACAATCTTATCATTTGAAGGCAAGACGATTAAAAGAATAATGAAAGTAATAATGGAAATAAGATTATATATCAGGCGATAAAATGCAATTTTATTTCCAATCAATGATACAAGTTTTTGTTTAAATGAATAAGAAGCCATCAGAGAATGAATGATACCAAATACAGAGAAATATAAAAAAGTATCAATAAGATTTTTAAGAATTTCAAGTATCAATTTTTCTCTGAAGTTTTGATTGTTTGAAATTAGCGTAGGAGATTCACACTAAACAATAAATGCTTACAACACCTAAAGTACTTCTTTTCTCAATCTCGCAACAGGCAGTTTAAGTTGTTCACGGTACTTTGCAATTGTTCGTCTTGCAACATGAATTCCTTCGGATTGGAGTATTTCAGAGAGTTCATCATCACTGTAAGGTTTCTTTTTATTTTCTGATTCAATAATTTCTTTGAGTCTTTCTTTGATATGTTTATTAGATACTTCTTCACCTGAATCAGTGCTCAAGCCCTCACTGAAAAAGTACTTAAGTTCGTGTATCCCCATTGGACTTTGAACATACTTACCATTCACAACTCTACTTATTGTTGAAATGTCCATTCCGATTTCATCTGCAATATCTTTATAGATCATTGGCTTGAGTGCTTTTGCTCCTTTTTCAAAAAACTCAAATTGTCTTTCAAAAATTGCACGCATAATTTTCATCAGAGTCTCACGTCTTTGTTCAATGCAAGCTATAAACCATCTTGCTGATTCAAATTTTTCTTTCAGAAATTTATAAGTGTTTTTTTCCTGATCACTTTTTTTCTTTTTCTTGTTTGATTCAATCATTTCAAGATAACTCTTATCAATTGTAACTGAAGGAAGTGTCTTATCATTCAAAGTTATAATCCAGTTATCTTCAACTTTTTCAATTATAAAATCAGGAGTAATCTGATTGGATTCAATCAATTCAAACTTACCCTCTCCCGGTTTCGGATTAAGATTTTGAATAATTTGAATTGTTTCTTTAAGAGTTTCTTCTGTAAGATTCATCTTATTTTTTATTATATCATAGCGTCTTCGGGAAAATTCATCATAATATTCTTCAAGGATTTTCTTAGCAATATATCTGAAATATTCATCAATCTTCATTTCGTTTAATTGAATCAAAAGACATTCTTTCAGGTTTCTTGCTGCGATTCCAACGGGGTCAAATTTTTGAATTTTCCTGAGAAGGTTTTCTGCAGTTTGATAATCAATTTTAATATTTTCAAATAATTCCAAATCGTTAAGAATATCTTTCAAATCTCTTTTCAAATAACCATCATCATCAAGATTACCAATTATTTCTTCACCCAAAGTAAAAAGATTATCATCATAAAGTTCAAGCAGATAAAGCTGTTCCCGTAGATGTTCCGTTAAGCCTTTCCTATCAGGAGCAACAGGTTCAAACTTATCTTCCTCAGCTTTTTTATTTAACCATTCATTATCCAAATCTAATTCGTTCATAAAATCTTCAATGCCAAATTCTTCATCTGAATTTTTATCAACATCAGCTGATTCTTCCTCACTTTCAACTGTCAAATCTTTTTCTAGGTCAACTTCCTTTTCCTGCATTTCAAGTTCAGTTTCTTCAATCAGCAATGGATTTTGTTCCAGTTCAGTTTTAATTCTCTGTTCAAGCGCAAGATTGTTCAACTGAAGAAGTTTCTGAAATTGAATCTGCTGAGGAGTAAGCTTTTGATTTAATGAAAGTTTTGGACTCAATGATAACATAATTTTTACCTGTTAAACTTTTCCTCTAATTGTGAATACCATTTTTCTCCATATAATCTTATTAGTGATTCTTTACAAAATTCTGCAATAGTTATATCCTGCAACTTTCCATTTTCAAGAGCAGGCTCACATTCTCTGAATTTTTCGTATCGAAGTATATCTCCGCCAAATTTCGAAATCCTTATCGGAAACAAATGACAGGATATCGGTTTTCTGAAATTTATTTTTTTATCGAAGTATGCTTTTTCAATTGCACATTTCGCAATTTTATTTTCATAGTAAACAAATACACATTGTTTATTGTCCACGCTTCTTAAAAACAACTCGTCAAATTTCTTTTCATAAAATCCATTTTTTTTTATCTCTTCAATGTTTTCTTTATTAAGATAATCCAATACGACATCAAGAATCTCATTGATTTCCTTAATTTCTTCTTCAATAATCGGTGCTCCAAATTCACTTTCAACAGTACAGCAGGCACCTTTGCATTTGTTAAGATCACAGGCAAATCTTGTTGTTAAAACTTCACTTCTTATTAAAACATTGCCGTTAGATATTAGATTATTAAAAAACACAAATTCTCTTATTTTTTTTGTAAATATAAAGAATTTTATCTTTTTTGCGAGGGAAGATAGTCCTTAAAGATTATATTAAATTTTTCTCGCAAAGCCGCAAAGTCGCATAAGAATTAAGTTTTAATATAATTTCTTACTCTCACTCTCACTCTTAATCTTACTCTACATCCCCCTTTCCATCTTCTACAATTTTATTATTTTTACAGTGTGATTGTTTTAATTCTCAGATTTTTGCGCCCGTAGCTCATCCGTCAACTGACGGAGGATAGAGCATCTGTAGTGTGTTTATTTTTTATGATTTTGTTATTTAACTTTTTTGCGCCCGTAGCTCATCCGTCAACTGACGGAGGATAGAGAATCTGTAGTATGTTTATTTTTTATGATTTTGTTATTTAAATATTTTTTTGCGCCCGTAGCTCAAATGGATAGAGCATCTGACTTCGGATCAGACGGTTTGGGGTTCGAGTCCCTACGGGCGTACCAATTTTCAATTAACAATGTACAATTTATAATGTATAATGAATTATTTTCTTATAAGTTTCTCTAAATTTCTTCTAAACTTAAAATTTCTTACTCTCAATCATACTCTTAATCTTTAACCCTTGCTTTTCTCTGAAGATAAATATCGTTTTATGTATGCAGCACTTCAGGAAGCAATGAAAGCTTTCGAAGAAGATGAAGTTCCTGTGGGTGCAGTCATCGTTCAAAACAATAAAATAATTTCAAGAGGATACAACCAAGTTGAAAAGTTGAAAGATGCAACTGCTCATGCTGAAATGATTGCAATAACTTCCGCAGCAAACAGATTAGGTACTTGGAGATTAAATGAATGTAGTTTATATGTTACAATTGAACCTTGCATTATGTGTACAGGAGCAATAATCAATTCACGTATTAAAGAAATTTATTTTGGTGCTCACGATACTAAATTTGGTGCTTGTGGTAGTATTTACAACATCCCTGAAGAAAATAAAACAAATCATCACTTGAAAGTTTATTCAAGTTTGTTAGCTGATGAATGTTCAAACTTGATGAAAGAATTTTTTGAAAAATTAAGAAATAAACCTAATTCTTCCAATTTTACTTAAACTTGATTAAGTAAAGCTATTATTCTAATTTGCAATAAAAATTCAGGAATTTAATGCGAATTATTCTTTTTGGTTCTCCGGGAGTAGGAAAAGGCACTCAGGCAAAAATCCTATCAGAAACTCAACACATACCTCATATTTCAACTGGTGATATATTACGTAATGCTGTTAAAGAAAAAACAGAACTCGGAATGAAAGCCGCTGAAATTATGAATAAAGGCGAGTTAGTTCCAGATAATATTGTGATTGGAATTATTAAAGAAGTTCTTAAATCAGAGCAGTGCAGCAATGGATTTATTCTTGATGGATTCCCCCGAACTGTTGTTCAGGCAGAAGCATTGGATTCTCTTTTCGATGAATTGAATATTCGTGATGCAATCCTTGTTCACATCACGGCAGATGAAAATGAAATTATCAAAAGATTGAATGGACGAAGAGCTTGTAAAGTTTGTGGAGCAATTTTTTCATTAACAGAGATTGAAAATCTTAGTAGATGTCCAAAATGTAATGCTGAAAATAGTTTTTACCTTAGAGATGATGATAAAGAAGAAGTTATCAGAAAAAGACTAATGGTTTATCAGACCAATACAATGCCTGTGCTTGATTACTATTCAGCACAAAACAGAGCAATAACTATAAACGGATTAGGAACCGTTGAAGAGGTTAATCAGAAACTTATCAGCAAGTTGAAAGAAAAAATTTTAGTTGCTTAATCGGATTTCTTCAAATATCCTTTAATAATCTTTCTATCAATTATCTTAAAAATTTTTGCTGATGGATATTTTTTAACTAAATCGTAATCGTGCGTTGCAAATAAGACAGAAGTACCTTTCTTATTTATTTTAAGTAGCAGTTCTAATATTTCAAAAGAAGTTTCCGGATCGAGATTTCCGGTGGGTTCATCAGCCAGAATTATCATAGGGTTATTCAAAATTGCTCGTGCTATTGCAATTCGCTGCATTTCACCGCCTGATAATTCATTTGGATAATTTAATCTTTTATGTGACAAACCGACTTCCATAAGAGCATCATTTACAATTCGTTTGATTTCCCTGCCAGAGTGATTTGTTACTTCAAGAACAAAAGCAAGGTTATCGAAAACATTTCTATCTTTAAGTAATTTGAAATCCTGAAATACTATCCCGATTTTTCTCCTTATTAGAGGAATCTGTTTTTTCTTGACAAAAGATGTCTCATAATCACCGACAGTAACACTGCCAGATTGAGGGAATAAGTTTAGATAAATCATTTGTAAAAGAGTGCTTTTACCTGTTCCGCTTTTGCCAATTAAGAAAGCAAATTCTCCTTTGTCTAAACTCAATGAAATATTATCAAATAGCGGTTGGTTTTTGTAATGAAAAGTTAAGTCTCGAATTTCTAACATTAGTTTTTCCTTTTGACAACGAATTGTGCTCTGAAATTATTTTCTTTACAATCTTTAAATGTAAAAGCATTAAAGCAATCAACAACATATAAATTACTCTGGTCAATAATATCAAAAAGCGTATTTAGTTCAAATATTTTCTGACGATGAATTTCAATTCTTTTAGTACCATCATTAAAATAAAATTCAAAAATGTTTTTATGGATTTTACTTTTTGGCAAAAAAATACTAACTCTCGAAAACTTTACATCATTAATACTTCCGCTTTTCGATGCATATTTTTGATGATGAAGACTGTTTCTTACTAATCCAACATCGAACAAAAATATTCCATCTTCTTTCATCAAAGAGGAGATATTATTAAAAAATATTTTTAATTTCTTTTTTGATAAGATATAGTTGACACTATCGAATGAGCATAGGATTACGTCAAATTCCTTTGAAACCGATGGAAACAACATATCAAAACAAATAGTATGTAATTGAGAGACTTTAAAGTTTTTTAACATTGAAATTGATTTATCCGAAACGACATAATCTTTAAACTTTTTATACAGAAATTTTGTGAGATTTCCATTTCCCGCTGCTAATTCCAGTACAGAGCTATTTTTATTTTTATGATAGCTGCGAATCAACTGATAAACATATTTCGCCCAAAATCTGTAATTGATTCCAGACATTAGTTGATCATAAATTAAAGAAACATTATGATATTTGTCTTTCAACTTTCTTACGTGCATTTAAAATTTGGATTGCATATCTGTACGCAGCCAGAATACTTGTAAAGTCAGCACGGTTCTTACCTGCAATATCAAAGGCTGTCCCGTGGTCTGGAGATGTTCGTACTATTGGCAGACCTGCAGTGTAATTCACTCCCTGACTGAAATTCATCATCTTAAATGGAATCAAAATCTGATCGTGATACATTCCATAAACAGCATCAAAATATTTGTAAAGATGATTTCCAAAGAATGCATCAGATACAAAAGGACCTTTTGCAAAATCAAGAGAGTTGATCAAATCAGACATTGTTCTTACTTCTTCTGTACCAATCTTTCCATTTTCGCCTGCGTGCGGGTTCATTCCAAGCACAGCAATGGATGGTTTTTTAATTCTAAAATCTTTTTGCAAAGTTTCTGCAAGAAGATTCAACTTAGATTTCATTTTTGATTTTTTTATATGCAAGTGAACTTCCTTTAGAGGGATGTGAATAGTGTGTAAAGCTGCTTTCATCTTTCTTGACAAAAACATCATCAGATATTCTTTTGCTTCAAATTCTTTTGCAAAAAGTTCTGTTTGACCAGTGAATTCTATTCCAGCTAAATTTATTGCATATTTAGAAACAGGAGCTGTGATAACGACTGAAGATTTTTTTTTCTTTAAATGCTCGATAGCATAAAGTAGTGAGTCATAAGCAGATTTACCAGATTGAGCAGTCGGAAGTCCGATTTCCACTTTGCAATCAGACATTTCAAACAAGTTTAACAAATCCGGTTCTGATTGTTCTATGTTATCAATTTTTTTGAACTTAAATTTCAATGGAAGAGATTCATAATAAAATCTGAACACATTTGCAGGACAGAAAAATATTAGGTGATATTTCGTTCTTTTACTTTGAAGATAATAGAAAAGTTTTAATGAAATTTCAGTTCCAATTCCATTTACATCACCACAGGTAAATAAGATTTTATCTTGTTTCTTCATTGCAAAATTTTAAAACTGCCATCACCTCTAAAATCAATAAATCGGAAGATCCGTTCAGGATTTTGATAGTACCAACTCTCTACTACTTTTCCGTCGGAGTTAACTTTTCTATCAATTTTTTCAGGCTTTCCGTTTATAATAAAAACTCTGCCTCTATCAGTTATAGCACCATTTTTTACTGACACAGATATAAATTCATTCTGAGCAAAATCAACACGGGAATAAAATTCATTCATAAGTTCATTAAATGACGTGTGTGGAGTTGGATCTTTTTGTTTCCAATAACTCATCAGCTTATTCTTCTTCTCATTTTCTGAGCTGAAATAAGTTCTGTATCTTTGATTAACTTCAATGAACTCTATCATCTCTAAAGCAAAATCATAATCCATTAGTGATTTTGGCTTATCAATCCATTGAATTAAAACCGGAAACTCTTTAATCAACTCACCTTCATTAGTTTGTAAACCAATAAGGTATTTCCCTTCGAAAAGTTTTTGGTTGATATTTTTAACGATTAAAGCGGTTGCTTTATTTTTTCCTGAAGAATTAATAGAATCAGAGATTTCTGAGTCAGATTTAAATTCTATCAACAATTTATTGTTTAGTGATTTCAATTGAGGTAAAGCACGATCGAGCTTAACGATTTCATCTAAAACAAGAACAGTGTCTTCAGATTTAATTCTGACTTTTTCAAGTTTTGACAGTTCATTATTTCCGATTATCAGCAAGTCATAATTAACTGAGGAATATGGAATTATTTTTCCGAAAATATCTATTTCGAAAACATTATTTTTATTTGCGTTACTATGCTTTAACAATAACCATCTCGGCAAATCATTCGTTCTGATAAGATCAATCTTCTGATTGAAAATATCAAAAGGTTTTCCTGTAATCAGGTCAGTGTAGGTAACTTTGCATGAAAATGTATCCTCTGGTAATTCAAATTCAAAAAAGTCAGTGATGAATTCATTTTCGGAAATGGTTTTTTCATACTCATTCAGCTCAATTTCAGCTTTATGGAATTTTCTCTCTACAACCTGTTCCTTACTGTTTTTTATCTCAAGAGCTATTTCATATTTTGAAATGAAATTAGAATTTTTCTTTTCAAACACCAGACAGCTATAAGGAAATTTAAATAAGAAGTAAACATTATGTACCGAATCGCTAATTACAGATACGAATACTTCAGATCTGACTTTATTTGTAGTCTGGTTAAAATTTTTATTATGAAATTGAGCTGAAATTGAAATACTAAAGAATAAAACCGCAATAAAAATTTTTACCATAAATAAGATCAGCTATTCATATTAGCCAAAAATTCTTTATTATTCTTTGTCCCTCTTAATTTATCTAATAACCATTCCATAGCTTCAACAGGATTGTAATCGCTGAGTAATTTTCTAAGTATCCAGATTCTCTGTAAATCATCTTCTTTCATTAGTAACTCTTCCCTTCTTGTGCCTGATCTGTTCAAATCAATAGCAGGGAAAATTCTTCTGTCACTTAAATCTCTGTTAAGCACGATTTCCATATTACCAGTACCTTTGAATTCTTCAAAAATCACATCGTCCATTCTACTTCCTGTATCAATCAATGCAGTTGCTATAATTGTTAAACTTCCTCCTTCTTCAATATTTCTTGCGGCACCGAAAAATCTCTTAGGTTTATGAAGAGCATTGGAATCAACACCACCAGAAAGTATTTTACCGCTGTGAGGAATAACGACGTTATGTGCACGTGCTAATCTTGTAATAGAATCCAGAAGAATAACAACATCTTCTTTAGCTTCAACAAGTCGTTTAGCTTTTTCGATCACCATATCAGCAACCTGAACGTGTCTTTCAGGTGGTTCATCAAAAGTGGAACTTATTACTTCAGCTTTAACCATTCTTTCCATATCTGTTACTTCTTCAGGTCGTTCATCAATTAAGAGAATAATCATTTTGACATCTGGATGATTTCTCGTAATCGAGTTAGCAATTTTCTGAAGCAAAATAGTTTTACCACTTTTAGGAGGTGAAACAATCAGACCTCTCTGCCCTTTACCGATTGGAGTAAGTAAATCCATTATCCTCATTGAATACTCACCCGGAGCAGATTCAAGATAAATTCTTTTTGTTGGATAAACCGGAGTAAGATTGTCAAAAAGAGTTCGTTCGCGTATTGCTTCCGGCTGTTGATTGTTTACAGCTTCAACACGAAGAAGTGCAAAAAATCTTTCACCTTCTTTCGGTGGTCTTACTTGTCCGCTAACAAAGTCACCTGTTCGTAGTTGAAATTTTTTAATTTGAGATGGTGATACATAAATATCATCTGGAGACGGGAGATAGTTATAGTCTGATGATCTCAAAAATCCATATCCATCAGGGAGAACTTCGAGCACTCCTTTTGAAAATGTAGCTCCATCTGCAGTTGTTTGTGCTTCAAGGATCTTAAAGATTAAATCCTGTTTGCGCAAATCACTGTAACCAGTAATTCCAAGAGATTTAGCAATTGCATTTAATTCAACAATTTTTTTTGACTTCAGTTCTGAAACATCCATTGGCATTATTTTATCGTCCTATTTTTTTTAACATTTAATTATTTAAGAAAGTATTCGGATTTATTACGAAAAGAAATTGAAGACTATTTCAACTTAATTTCTCCATCTTAAAAAGTCAAGTTCTAATTTCATTTAATATTGATTTTATTTCTCCAATTAAATACATACTACCCGTAATTACAAGGCAGTTATTTGATTTATTATCTAAATAATTTTTCAGAAATTCTTTTTTATCTGTGATTAACTCGGCATTCACATTATTTTCTTCAAAAAGTTTGATGATATTTTCAGGTTCTTCTTTACGTTCATAATCAATTTCAGTAACAAAGACTTTGTCGAAATTCTTGTCTATAACTTTAACCATCGATGAAATGTCTTTATCCTTAAGTGCAGTGAAAAGCAAAAAAGTTTCTTTATAGTTAGATTTTTCTGTCAGAAATTCTGATATAAAAACGCTCATACCTGCTGGATTATGGGCAGAATCAAGTATAATTTTAGGATGACTCGAAACAATCTCATATCGGCCCTGAATTAGTGAATTTTTAATTACATTCTTTAATCCATCATAAATCACTTTAGGATCATCCATCAAAAGAGTTTTCGCAACAGTTAGAGTAGCAAGTGCAGCATTATATTTTTGATGCTTACCTTGTAATGGAATAAACCAGTCTTCCAGATCGATTTCTTCACAATATAATTCAACTGTATCATTCTTTTCTATGAGATAATCTTCAAGTCTGATGAGTTTTGAATTTCTTTCTTTACAGACTTTCTCAATTACTTCATCTGCTTCAGCAGTTAATTTGCCGACAAAAACTCTTGAGTTATTTTTAATTATTCCAGCTTTTTCTTTTGCGATTAATGAAATTTTATCACCAAGTATATTTGTATGTTCAAGACTTATTGATGTAATTATACAAGCAAGTGGCTTTTTAATAACATTTGTAGCATCAAGTCTTCCACCTAAACCAGTTTCAATTACTGCAAAATCGACTTTCTTCGATAAGAAATATTCAAATGCTAAAGCAGTTGTAACTTCAAAAAAAGTTAACTTGTTTTCATCAATATATTTTTCATGTTTACTGAAAAATTTTGTGATGTATTCATCTGGAATGAATTTTCCGTTTATGATTATTCTTTCGTTGAATTTAACAAAATGAGGAGAAGTATATAAACCTACTTTGTATCCGGCTTCAATTAAAATGCTGGTGATGAAAGAGGCAGTACTTCCCTTGCCATTTGAACCGGCAATGTGAAAAGTTTTTAGTTTGTCTTGTGGATTACCAATCCTATCAAGAAAAGCCTGAATATTTTCAAGACCTAATTTTACTCCGAAATTGTGAAGAGAGAAAAGTTTATCTAAAGCTGATTTAATTTCCATTATTCTAATATATATGAGCCTGTTAATTGACTTATTGATTCAATGTTTCTTTCGATACAATAATCATTTAGTCCCTTGAGAATGGACAATGATGCAGTAGGATCTATAAAATTCAATGTTCCAATTTGAATTGCAGATGCACCAGCGATCATAAATTCAATAACATCCTGCCAATTCATAATTCCTCCGACACCAATTATTGGGATATCTACATTACGATGAATCTCTAAAACTTTGGCTAATGCAATTGGCTTAATTGCAGGTCCCGATAAACCGCCGAAGATATTGCTTAGTTTTGGTTTTCTTGTATTAATATTAAATGCGGTTCCCACTAAAGTATTAATTGCAGAAACAGCATCTGCACCATTTTCTTTACAAACTTTTGCAAATTCAGCAATGTAAGAAACATTCGGTGAAAGTTTCATAATGATCGTTTTATTGGTAGCAGATCTTACTTGCTCGGTGATTTTTCCAACCATTGATAGATTGTTACCAAACTGAAGTCCACCATCTTTAACGTTCGGACAAGAAACATTAATTTCAAAAGCTTTTATTGTTTCCTCATCATTCAATACTTTAACGCATTCAACATATTCTTCGATAGAACTTGCTGCAATATTGCAAATTATTGGAACATTATACTTTGCTAAAAATGGTACCTTCTCATTTATGAACTCTTCCAAACCAACATTAGCTAATCCAATTGCATTTAACATTCCAGAGGAGGTTTCTACAATTCGCTGAGGTTTGTTTCCTTTCCTTGGTTTTAAGCTGATAGACTTAGTAATTATTCCGCCTAAAATATTCAAATCAATAAAGTCTGAAATTTCATTACCATATCCTACTGTTCCTGAAGCTAAAAGAATAGGATTATTTAATTTTAACTTACCGATGTTAACTGATAAATCTACAGTTTTCATAATACAACATCATTAATGTTAAATACAGGACCATCTTTGCAAATCAAATGATAATGTTCTGGATTATTCGCATCTTGGATAGGACAACCCTGACAAATACCAAATCCGCAAGCCATTGCACTTTCAGTTGATATTTCACATTTAATATTATAGTCCTCACTGCTCAATTTTTTTACGGAATCAGAAAGAGCTTTTAACATACCGTTAGGACCACAGCCAAAAACCTTTATACTTTTATTAAAATAATTTCTAATTTCATTCTCAAATAATTGAACAACATTACCTTTAAATCCATCTGAGCCGTCTTCAGTCGCTACCAATGAATTTGGGATATTATATCTAATCACTTCAGATTTACTTCTTCCACCAATAAATGAAATAATTTCTTTTCGGTCTTTCAATTTTCTTGCTAAATAAGGAAATGGTGCTGCACCCAGTCCTCCTGCAATAATAACAGCGATATCAAATTCATCCTCAAAATTATAGCCTTTGCCTAAAGGTCCGAGAATATTTATCATATCACCAATGTGTTTACAAGCAAGAATTCTTGTACCTTCTCCATAAATATTGAACATCAAAAAAATATTATCATCTTCAACATCACAAATGCTAAAAGGTCTTCGCAAAAGAGGAGTAAAACCTTCGCTTACTTTAATATTAAGAAACTGTCCTGGAAGAATTCCATTTGCAATTTCAGGTGATTTTATTTTTTGAAGAAAAATACCCTTTTGAATTTCAGATAATTCTACAACCGGGGAATTAATAATTAACAATAAATTTCCTCAATTAGTAATTTGACTTGAATATTGATAAGTAAATACTATTGATTTGTTGTTCAAAAATAATAAAAAAATTAATTGCAAGACAAATATCAACAATAATTTTCCAAATTATGCGTTTTGAGATAGTCAACAACTTTTTTCACATCCTGTGCTTTATCTCTTCTGCAAACCAGAAGAGTATCATCTTGATTTATTATTATCAAATTATCAACTCCAATAACAGCAGTAACTTTATCAGGAGAATAAATATAAGAATCAATTACTGAATCAAGATATACATTTCCATTTACCGCATTACCATCCTGGTTTTTTTCTGATAATTGATATACCTCTTCCCAACTGCCAACATCACTCCAGACAAAAAAACCTTTAGTTAAATAAACTCTTGAAGATTTTTCCATAATTCCATAATCAATTGAAATTTTTTTCATCATACCATAGTTTCTTACAAGTACTTCTTCGAATGTGTCTTTTCCAATATGCTTTTCGATTTCTTCCAAACCTTCGTATAAATCAGGCATTAGATTTTTCATCTCTGATAAAATTGCTTCAACTTTCCAGATAAACATTCCACTATTCCACATAAAGTCACCACTTTCAAGAAATCTGAGTGCTGTTGCGTAATTTGGTTTTTCAGCAAAAGTCAAGACTTTATAAATATTATCAGAAATCTTTTTTTCATCTATCTGAATATAACCGTAACCTGTTTCTGGTCTGGTTGGATTAATTCCAATTGTTACTAATCCATCTGATTCGTAAGCAAATTTTGCAGCATTCTCCAAAGTCTTAAGAAATATTTCTTCTTCTTTAATTATATGATCAGCAGGAAGAACAATCGTAACAGCAGTTGGTTCAATATTTTTAATTATTATGCTTGCCAGTCCGATACAGGCGGCAGTATTTCTTCCAAAAGGTTCGATTAAAATGTTTTTCTCAGGTAAGGAATTTAATTGTTTTTTAACTTCATCAGATTGTAATTTATTTGTGATAACAAAGATATTTTCATCTTTTACAAGAGGTTTTAACCTTTTTACTGTGGCCTGAATCATAGTGTCGTCATCGAAAATTTTCAATAACTGTTTGGGTAGAGCTTTTTTGCTTCTTGGCCAAAATCTTGAACCAACACCACCAGCCATAATTACTGCGTAAATATTCATTATTATTCCTTTTATAATCTACTTGAAATTTTTCTGTTTAATGAATCTGCTTTATTCAAGAAATTAGTTATATCAATATCCTTTCTTTTTACTATTGCAGCAATAACAATTAAACAAGCTCGTAAGCAATCAATCACGTCTTTATCAGGATTCAACTTTTTGATTTTGATTAATTCCAATGACTCTTTTATTGTGAAATGCATTTTAGCAATCAAATCAAAACCAAATTTTTTTGAATTATTGAAATTATTAGAGAACATATTTATGTAATAAGAAATTTCTGCGAATTCATAATCATCTGATAAAAGCCTGTTAAGAAATTCATCGAAAGGTTTTATCGGAGAGAGAATATTGGCTTCATATTGCTGCAATAATAACTCATCATCTTCGACTTCATCTTCAAGTATAAATTTTTCCTTTAATCTGTCAGACTCGAAATCACTTTGTAAAGCAATATTATTCGAGTGATGATCCAATTTAATTTCTTTCAATTCAGAGTTAAGATTTTTCATATTATCCAGAGATGACTTAAAACTTGCAGGATTAGTTGATTCAAGCATTATACTCAAATCCCTGATAAGATTCCGAGAGTGATCTTTGAAAATATCACTAATTTTAAAGAAATCTATTGTGCCATTTTCAAGATAATTTAAAATTTCACCCAACTTAATTGCAAGAGTGGATAGTTCAGTAATTTTCTTCATCATTCTAATGTCTTCACCAAGATCTGTTGAAGAGAGAATTTCTTCTTTTAACAATGCTACAATTTCTATTTGCTGCGTAGTTAATCTCAAACTGTTTGCAGCAGCACTTAAACATTGAGTAATATATTGTTTAGCGAAATACATTATTTCTTGAATAATCTTGGTACTCTTTTGCTAATATTACAAGTTATCTCATAAGGAATAGTATTTAATAATTTACTCCAATCCCAAGCATCAAAGCGAAGATTTTTTTTATTTCCTAAAAGAATAACTTCATCATCAACAGAAATTTTATCATTCTTTACTTCAAACATAATTCTATCCATCGTAACAATTCCAACCTGATTGTAAAATTTATTTCTAATTATGGCTTTACTCTTATTGGTCAATCCTCTTGAGTATCCATCAGCATAGCCGAAAGACACCGAAGCAATTTTAGTTTTATTCTTTGCAAAAAATTTCTGACCGTAACTTACAGATTCTCCTTTTTTAATAGTAATTATACTTGCTACTTTTGAATATAAAGACATTACGGGTTTTAATTTAACAGTATCCAGAGAAGTTAAGTCTGGTTTATAACCATAAAGTGAAATCCCTGCTCTGACCATGTCAAAATAAGACTGTGGCATATTTAGAATTGCACCGCTATTCGCAGCGTGAATAATTCCCGGATTGATTTTTTGATTGTGAATTTTGTCAAGAAATTTATTGAATCTTTCAAGTTGCAAATTTGCAAATTGATTCGATGGAATATCCGATGTTGCAAAATGTGTATAAATACCAGATATAGTTAATCCTTTTAATACAAAATATTTTGATAATTCAGAAAAATTATCATCCCATCGTATTCCGAGACGATTCATCCCAGTATTGATTTTAATATGTGCCTGTAATTTTTTTCTGAGTGATAATTTTTTAAGATATTTTCTAATCAAGTCAAAATCTGAATTACGGCAAATGGTAATTGTTAAATCATATTCTTCTGCCAGCTTTAATGATTCCGAATTTATCACATCAAAAACAAGAATTGGCTCTTCAATTCCTGAATTGCGTAACTCGACCGCCTCTTCATAAAGAGCTACTCCGAAATAATCTGGCTTAGGATCTAAAAAAGATAAATACTTAGAAACTTCAACAGCTCCGTGACCATAAGCATCAGCTTTAACAACTGCAAGTAATTTAGAAGGACTAACTTTTTTTCTAAGATTAAGATAATTTGATTTTAAGTTTTTAAGATTGATTAGTGCAAAAGAATTTCTCATCAGATATGTTATGATTTATAGAGTTGACTTAACTATTCAGTTATTTATCTACTAACCTTTCTATTTTTCCACACAAAATTACCAAATGCTCCTGACAATCCCACTATCACGATATACGGAATTTGGAATAATTCGGTAATAAAGAAATACTTTATCAATTTAATATCAAACAATAATGTCAATCCTTTTCTGATTACCACATACTCCAATAATATCTTCATAGCAAAAGTAATGATAAAAGATACTAAGAAAATGCTTGAAAACATTCCGATAATCGGCTGGATTAACAGTGATAAATAAAATAAGTAAATTAAAATCAATCTTATGATTAAAAATTTATTTTTGTAAAAAAGTCCTTTACTCGCCCATCTTTTTCTTTGCTGATAAAACTGATTTAATGAACTATTAGCTTTTGTCTTTACAATCGCATCTTTTGAAAAGGCAAATTTTATTTTGTAGTCAGTGTCCTGAAATATTTTCTGCATTAACAACTCATCATCACCTGAACTTAAACTCATATTGTGCAGAAATCCTCCAACCTGATGAAAAACTTTTTTTCTGTAAGCTATGTTGGCTGCATTGCATATAGTTGGATTTCCATTGCCAATTAGTCCTGCACCAGTAATGACTAACCCAGCGAATTCTATCTTTTGCATTTTCTGAAAAACATTTGAATCATCCATAAATTCAACCGGTCCTGAAACGAAGGCAGTATGTTCATCAAAGAAACATAATAAACTTTTCAACCAGTTTTTATTATGAATGCAATCAGCATCAGTTGTAATAATTATTTCTCCTTTGCTGTTTTCAATGCCGTATCTGATAGCTCTTTTTTTATGAGCATTCTTTGAATAATCTTCAGGTACTGATAGAATTTTTACATTTTTACTTTTGTTAATTTCAAAGAGTGATTTTAGAGATTCATCTGTAGAATTATCATTGACAAAAATAATTTCATGTTTTTCCTGAGGATAATTCTGATTTACCAAACTTTCATAAACATTATGAATATTGCTAATCTCATTTCTGAATGGAACGATTACACTAATAAATTCTTCTGGAATTTCTTCATTATCACAAGGTTCTAATTTGTTTAATCCTCTGAAAACGCTTATTAAAAAATTTGCATAATGAAATGATAAAAGAAGAATGATTAGTAATAATGAAATTTCCCAAGAATTAAGATTAATCATTATTTTTTCTCAGTTGATAAATTACTCCTATAACAGCTGGCAAAATTATATTTATGATAAACAAAAAAATTGAGGCATTGAAGCCAACATCAGCACTTTCACCAATTCTTTGTATAAAATAAACCGAGGCACTTTCTCTTATTCCTAGTTCACCTAATGTAAATGGTGGAATTACCGTTTTGGTAAACATTATCAAATTTCCAACCCACATATAATTAAGAAAATGATAATTATAAGAAAAAGCCATCACCAATATTGAATATTGAACAATTACACATAAGTAAAACAAAAAAGAGAGGATTAACATTTTTGATTTGTAAATCTTATCAAGTCTTTTAAGAACTTCAAACTTGTTATAATACTTACCAAATCTGTTCGAGTTTTTTAACTTGTTAAATAAAATATTATCCCAGAATTTTTCATTGAAAAGCAGAAGAAATATTAAATAGAAAAAAATCAACAAAAGAATTAATAATGAAATTGTGATGAACTCGAAAACATTATAAAATACCTGAATAAAAAATACACTTGCCAACGAACCGAGAACTAAAACAATCAACATTGAAAAAAATTTATCAACGAGAGTAGCAAGAGTAACCTGCAGAAAAGATTTATCAGCAAATGGTATTGCTCTACCGACATATTCACCTAATCTCGCCGGAGTTGAAACAGCAGCAGCTAAACCTTGTAGAAGTGATGAAATAATTTTTTTATTGTTGTTTATTTCTAAAACAACATTTACTGTAATTTTCCATTTGAGATACTGTAATCCGATATTCATTATTCCAAGCAAAAGAGCAGTGATAAGCAGATATTGATTAGAATTTAGAATTTGATTAACAATCTCATGGAAATTAATATTTACATAAAGATAGTACCCAACACCGATAGTGATTAGTGTTTTAAGTGAGAGCTTAATTAATTTGTTTTTTAAAAATCCTTGTTTGATTATCTCTCTGACAGAATTAAAATATTTTTCCAAGACTTATCAATCCGATAAAATTTAATTATTGTTCCATTTCCAGAATATTGGTTTTCAGTCCTTCTGTGCAGTTTGTACAAATCGGAATTTTCCTACGATTCTTTAACACAGCTTGTCTGAAATTCTTAAACTTATTTGATTTCCAAACATCTTGAATTGACCTGCCATTCAGAATTCCCATTTCATATTTCGCATCTTTATCAAAACAACAAGAGACTACTTTTCCATCCCAGGTTATTACTGCAGTCCTCCACAAAGCAAAGCAATAATTTTTAATCTTCCCTTTCATTCTGAATGTTCCATTTTCTACAACATATCTTCTATATTTTGGATTTGAAGGTAAGTACTTTTGAGCATTTTCATATGAAGAGACTTGCATTGTTTTGAAGACTAATTTATCTACTCCTACATCTTTGCAATACTTTTTTACTTCATCCAAAAGATGCTCATTTTGTTTCATCACAATGAATTGAAATTCAATGAAAGGCTTTTTTTTCTTTAGTTCTTTTTTACGCTTCACTAAAAGTCTCAGCGATTTATCTGCATCGGCAAATGTTCCTCCGACACGATAGTTCTGATATGAATCTTCATCCAATCCATCAACAGAAAAAATCATTTTATCAGGAGCATCTTCTAATATTTTATCAATGTTTTTTTCGTTTATAAGAAGTCCATTAGTGCTGATTGAAACATAAATATTATTTTGTTGAGCGAGTCTGATAAATTCATTAAGATTTTTATTTAAGTACGGCTCTCCTTGAAAGAAAAGCTGTAAATAAAAACCGGTTTCTTTTATTTGATCAATCCAGATTTTATAATTTTCTGTTTTTAATAAACCCAATGGACGAGTGAGAATTCCCAGACCACTTGGACATTCAGGACACATCAAATTACAATGATTTGTTGGTTCAATCGAATAAGAAATTGGCATTCCCCAGACAATTGGCTTTTTTAAAATCCTGCTCAAATAAAATGAAGATAAATTTTTTATAATATTTATAAATCTTTTGAAAGTAAAATATTTCAATAAATTTATTTCCATAAAACCTTTACTTCTCAGAAAATAATTTCACCGCATAGATAACTAAAAAAACAGCAAAAGTTTTTTTAATATAAGACTCAGGGATTGTCATTACAATTTTTGATGAGAAATAACTTGAGATAATAAAAGTAACAATTAAAACAAGTGCAGCGGAAATATTCACGTAACCTGCTTTGTAGTAATTAAGTACAGCAAATATGCCAATCGGCGGCAGTAGCATTGCAAGAGAAGTACCTTGTGCCTGCAATTGCGAATAACCAAGTAGCATAACTAATCCGGGGATTACAATTATACCACCACCAATTCCTAAAAAGCCGGACAAAAAACCAGCCGCTGAACCAAGAATAATTAAGATTAAAGTTGAATTCATTTGATGCTCTTTTAATCGTTTAATACTTGTTCAAATATAAACAAAAGACTAAATTCTTTTTTGAATGTTAATTGGGAAAATCAATCTATTTTCATTCACAGTTCGTATTTGTTTAAGTTAGTGCAACAAAAAAAATTCTTTTATGAATCTTTCAGTTAAAGAAAAACTCAAATCAATAGTCGGAAATAAAAACTATTTCGACACCTACGAAGACAGACTTGTGTATTCTTACGATGGCACTCCGACACTTCAATGTTTACCAGAAGCAGTTTTATTCCCTGAAGATGAAGAACAGATTTCGCAAATTCTAAAACTTGCAAATGAAGAGAAGTTTGCTGTCGTACCGCGAGGTGCAGGAACAGGATTAAGCGGCGGCTCTGTTCCAGTTGAAAATAGCATTGTAGTTGTTATGACAAAATGGAATAAAATTCTTGAGGTTGATGAAAAAAATCTTACCGTTTTAGTTCAGCCGGGAGTTGTTACAGGTGCTCTTCAAAAAGAGGTTGAGAAAATCGGATTGTTTTACCCACCAGATCCAGGAAGTTTGAATGTTTGTACAATTGGAGGAAATGTTGCTAACAATGCTGGTGGTCTGAGAGGATTGAAATATGGAGTTACTAAAAATTATGTGCTTGGTGTCGAAATGATTCTGCCAAATGGTGATTTATTAAAAACCGGCGGTAAAAATATGAAGGATGTTGCTGGTTATAATTTACGGGATTTTATTGTCGGCAGCGAAGGCACTTTGGGCATTATCACAAAAGTACTTTTGAAGATAATTCCAAAACCTGCTCAGATTATTACAATCCTTGCTTACTTTGATAAGTTGATTGATAGTGCACAAGCTGTTTCAGATATAATTGCTGCACATATCACTCCAAGTATGATGGAGTTTCTTGATAATACTACAATTAACTGTATTGAAGATTATGTTAAGATTGGATTGCCAAGAAACAGTGAAGCAATTTTGTTACTTGAAGTTGATGGAAAAGGAAGCGCAGTTATTGAAGATGCTGAAATTATAAAATCAATATTACAAAAAAACAGAGCTTCATTTATAAAAACAGCTTCAACCGAATCAGAATCTTTACAATTAAAAACTGCAAGACGAACTGCATTTAGTGCTTTGGCTCGTAAAAAGCCGACTACTATTCTTGAGGATGCAACAGTACCTCGAAGCGAACTCCCCATAATGATAGAAAAAATTACTCAGGCATCAAAAATTTATGATGTAATGATTGGAAATTTTGGCCACGCAGGTGATGGTAATCTACATCCAACTGCATTGACTGATGAAAGAGATAAAAAAGAAATTGATAAAGCTCATCGTGCATTTGATTTTATTTTTAATGAAGCAATTAAACTTGGTGGGACAATTACAGGAGAACACGGCACTGGACTTTCTAAAAAACATTTTCTAGAAAAACTTGCCGGAATTCCTGGAGTTGAAATGATGAAGAAAATCAAATCTGTAATTGATGAAAATAATATTCTCAATCCGGGTAAGATTTTTTCAATATCTCCTCGTTGTGAAGGTAGTTTACCCATCAGAAAGGAACAAATTCAAGATCTCTGATGAAGTCTTCAGAACTACTTAAAGTACTACCTAATGACGATATACTTCAACAGTGTATGCATTGCGGATTATGCTTAGCTACCTGCCCTACTTATGATTTAACGAAAATGGAACGCTCTTCTCCACGTGGAAGAATTTATATGATTAAATCAGTTGCCCGTGGTGAAATGGAATTAAGCGAAACTTTTGCTGAAGAAATGAATTTCTGTCTTGATTGCCAGGCTTGTGAAACTGCTTGTCCTGCGGGAGTTAAATACGGAAGAATGGTTGAAACCGCTCGTGTAGTAGTTGAAAAATCAATTCATAAGAATAAACTTTCAATCAAATTAAAAAGATTTCTACTAAGATATGTTGTTGCTTCAAGAACTAATTTAAAGTTGGCTTCAAGAATTTTATGGATTTATCAGAAAAGTGGATTACAAAATCTTATAAGAAAATCAGGACTGTTAAAAATATTCTCGAAAAAATTAAATGAGATTGAAAAGCTAACACCAATTATTTGTGATAAATTTTCAGATAATCTTATTAAAGAGATTGAATATCCAAATGGGAAAGTAAAATATAAAACTGCTTTCCACTTTGGATGTTTGATGAATACTATGTTCGCAGATATAAATGCTGACACGATTAATGTTCTAAAAAACTGTGGCTGTCAGATTATTACACCCCAAGATCAAGTTTGTTGTGGCTCTCTCTCAGGGCATAACGGAGATTTAGATTTTGCTTTACAACTTGCAAGAAAAAATATTGATGCTTTCTTAAAACACGATTATGATTTTCTAATTTCTAACTCTGCAGGTTGCGGAGCATTCATGAAAGACTACGCCCATCTTCTTGAAGACGATCCTGCATATGCCGAAAAAGCTAAACTTTTCTCCTCAAAGGTGAAAGACATTACGGAATTTTTATTTGAACAGAAGCCAGAGTTAAAACTTAAATCAGCTTCAGAATTTGGAGTGATTACATATCACGATGCTTGTCATCTTGCTCATTCACAGAAGATAGCATTGCAGCCAAGAGAGGTAATTAAATTACTTCCTGAAATAAATTATACAGAACTTGATGAAGCGAGCTGGTGCTGTGGAAGTGCAGGCATTTACAATGTTGTCAGATATGATGATGCACTCAAGCAGATAGAAAGAAAAATGATTAATATAAAAAATACAAAAGCTAATATCGTTCTTACTGGCAATCCCGGATGTATGGGACAAATAAAATTTGGAGCTAAAAAATTTCAGGTAGATGTAGAAGTTTTACATCCTGTATCGCTTATCAACAGATTGATGGAAAAAAAATAAAACTCTTCTGAGATTAACTAACTGATTAGATCTGGATAATTTATTAATTCATATCCAAAGAATATTTAAGAAACAATTTTCTCATCCCATATCAAATGCTCAAAAGTCTCTCTGCTTCTGGTAACAAAAATTTTTTCTCCATCAACTAATATTTCAGGTGGTCTTCGTCTTCCATTATAATTTGATGACATAACCATACCATAAGCACCAGAAGACATAATTGCAAGAGATTCACCAGTTTTTGTTTGAAATATTTCTCTGTCTTTAGCAAAATAATCTCCTGTCTCGCAAATCGGACCAACAATGTCTGCTACAATCTTATCTCTGTTTTCATCTCTTATTACTGGTTGAATATGATGATATGCGTGATAAATAGATGGTCTGAGAAGATCATTCATTGCTGCATCCACGATGATGAATCTTTTATCACCGTTTGAAAAATTATAAATCACTTCTGTTAAAAGAATACCTCCATTTGCAGTAAGATATCTTCCCGGCTCAAAAAATATTTCACAATCAAGTTTATTGAAGCAAGGAAAAAGATTCTCTGCGTATTCTTCAATAGTGAATGTAACTTCATCACGATATCTGACACCTATTCCGCCACCGACATCAAAATGTTCGAGTTTCAATCCATCTTTTTTTAATTCACAATACATTTCGGCTAATTTTCTTACTGCTTCGACAAATGGCTCAAAAGAAGTTATTTGAGAACCAATATGCATATCTATTCCAGTAAATCTGATATTCTTAAATTCATTTCGTCTTGTATAGAGATTCCACGCTGTTTTTGTATCAACACCAAATTTACTATTCGCCAATCCTGTAGAGATATAAGGATGCGTTTTCGGATCAACATCAGGATTAACTCGAATTGCCACCCTTGCGATTCTATTCATCTCACCAGCAATTTTATCTATCAGTTCAACTTCTTCTTCGGATTCTGCTTTTATAAGTAATAAGTCTCTTAAAATACCTAATCTGATTTCATTTTTAGTTTTTCCGACTCCGGTTAAGATTATTCTTTGAGGATCAACTCCTGTTTTGAGTGCACGATATAATTCACCTTCAGAATTTACATCTACACCACTACCCAATTGAACAAAAGTATTTATTACACTTAAATTGTAATTTGCTTTCATAGCATAAAAGATTTTATGCTTGATATTCTTGAATGCGTTTGTGAAACTCTGATATTGTTTTATGAAATGGTTTTTGCTGTAAACATAGACCGGAGTACCATACTCCTCAGCAACTTTTTTGAGTGAGACATCTTCAATGAACAATTCATCATTATAATATTTAATAAAATCTGTTTCGAAATATTTCATAGTTTTTTGAGGTTAAATAAGTTCAATCATATAAATAATATTTTTTTGAAAGTTCTTTAAAGTTCTTCAAATCCTTTTTGAGATAAGGTAAGATATCATCTACTCTTTGTCGCTTGAGGAATAATTCTCTTATTTTATTTGTTCCCAAAACCTTGTCGAACATATCATCGTTCCTTCCATCAATAATAATATTCTTACCATATAATTCATTAACAGCTTGCATAAAATAAAATTGAATCGGCATCAATTCAACTGACTCAAAATCTAAAATATGAATTTGAACACCATTTAGCATTTTATCTTTTCCAAAGGCATAATATGGTTTATATGTTATTGGTCTGAAAACAACTCCGGGTAATTGATAAGAATTCATCTTATCAGCAAGTTGAACAGAATTTATCCACTCAGCCGCGAATGTTTGAAAAGGCAGAGTATAGCCAACACCTATTGAAACAACATTTCGAAGCTCACCCACAATTCCGGAAGCAGCATAATAAAAAGCGGAATAAGGATGTGGAATATGCGGTGAAGTTAAAATCCACGGTAAGCCAGTTTCTTCGAAATACATATTTCTTTTCCAACCTTGCATCTCGATTACTGTAAGCTTGCATTTTGCTCTCTTCGTTAAAAGTCCTTCATCGTTTAGTAGCTTTGCCAGTTCACCAACAGTTAATCCGTGAATGTATGGAATACTAAACTGACTGACGAAAGAATAGAAACCATCCTCAACTATATTTCCTTCGACTCTGATTCCACCTAATGGATTTGGTCTGTCGAGTATGACAACTTCTTTATCATTTTCTGCCGCTGCTTCCATTACTAAACCCATAGTACTGATGTAAGTATAAGATCTGGTTCCAATGTCCTGAATATCGAATACAATAACGTCAATATCATTAAGCATTTCAGGAGTTGGTTTTCTCGTTTTTCCGTATAAAGAATAGACAGGCAAGTTTGTTTTTTCATCAATATAAAAATCTACATACTCGCCTGCAGAATAGTTGCCTCGGACACCGTGCTCAGGCCCATATAAAGCCACTAAATTAACTTCCGAAGCTTCAAACAGAATATCTATCGTTGACTGAAGTTTACTGTCAACGCCAGTAGGATTTGTAACGAGCCCAACTCTTTTTCCTCTTAAAATATCAAAGTTTCTTTCTCTTAAAACTTCGATTCCTGTTCTAACCTTTGAAGTATTCTTTAAATTTTTATTTTTATCGTGAATCATTTTAACTATTGTTCCATCCTCGATGTATTTATACAAATCTTTTCCAGGACAGACAGTTTGATTTGTATAATCCTTATGTCCACGAATGTTTTGAACAGATATGTTGTATTTTTCTTTAAGAAATGATATTAAACTCACTAAAGAATTTAGCTGACTTTGATTGATTATTTGTTCTTCATAATTTCC
>OGCI01001020.1_pt1 | contig 26538 bp, 28 predicted proteins | sample 1570021 | NCBI WGS metagenome assembly OGCI01 (sample SAMN06264664, study PRJEB24512) | hot springs metagenome | isolation source: Hot spring water | place: South Africa: Tshipise | collected 2015-06-21 | reverse complement strand
GGGGCACCAAAATCTTCTCGGTGGGCGGGCAAGTGAACAAACACGGCAACTACGAAATAGAGTTCGGCACGACCCTGATGGAGCTGATTGAGATGGCGGGCGGTGTGTCGGGTGGCAAGCTGAAGGGGATAATCCCGGGCGGCTCTTCAATGCCTATCCTGCCTGCTGAGAAGTGCGAAAACGCCATCATCGGCTACGAAGAGCTGATGGAGGCAGGCAGTATGGTCGGCTCGGGAGGCTGTATGGTGCTGAACGAGCACACCTGTATCGTCCACTTCGCTTGGCGAACGGCGGAGTTCTATGCCCACGAATCGTGTGGCAAATGCACTCCCTGTCGCGAGGGAACCCGCTGGATGGTGCAAATCTTAGAGCGTATCCTGCAAGGCAAGGGGCGCATGGAAGATATTGACCTCCTGCTGAATATCTGTGACCAGATTGACGGGCGCAGTTTCTGTGCTTTGGGCGATGCGGCGGCTTGGCCCGTGCGCGCTTTCATCAAGCATTTCCGCCACGAGTTTGAATACTTCATTCAGCACGGGCGAAGCATGTACGCAGACAATCCCGAATCGCAGAAGATGTTCCCGCCCAAAGGCTACCAACGCTACAACCCGATGCGCTACGAGTACACCTTCGGCACGGTTCGCAAGTAGGGCAGGGGGGTATAATAACCCCAATTGAGAAAACTAAGGAGGACGATAGATGCTTCAACCATTCACATCGGAGAGCGTCACGGAAGGACACCCCGACAAGCTGGCAGACCAGATTAGCGACGCAGTATTAGACGAGTGCTTGCGCCAAGATGCTCAGTCGCGTGTGGCGGTGGAAACCCTGCTCACGCGCGGGCTGGCGGTGGTTGCAGGGGAGATTACCACCCACGCTTATGTGGAAGTGCCCGATGTCGTGCGTCGCGTCATCAACGAGGTAGGCTACACCCGCACGGAGTACGGCTTTGAGGGCGACACCTGTGGCGTGATGGTCGCTATCCAAGAGCAATCGCCCAACATTGGGCAGGGCGTGGATGTCGGCGGAGCAGGGGATCAGGGCATGATGTTCGGCTTCGCTTGCAACGAGACCCCCGAACTGATGCCCTTGCCCATAACGATTGCCCACGCGCTGACCCGCCAACTAAGCGATGTGCGCCGTGCAAATCCCGAATTCGGGTTCCGACCTGACGGTAAGTCGCAAGTCACCGTGCTCTACGAGAATGGCATCCCCAAAGCGATTGATACCGTAGTTATCTCTGCCCAGCACGACCCCAACCTCCTGCAAGAGCAGGTGCGTGAGCGGGTGCTGGAGCAGGTGGTGAAGCCCGTGTTGGAGCGCTTCGCCGACCGCGTGGATGTGAACGCCAAACATTATTATGTTAACCCAACGGGCGTGTTCGTCATCGGCGGTCCTCAGGCAGACACGGGCGTGACCGGGCGCAAGATTATCGTGGATACCTACGGCGGTTTCTGCCGACACGGGGGCGGCGCGTTCTCAGGCAAAGACCCGACGAAAGTAGACCGCTCGGCGACCTACATGGCGCGGTATCTGGCTAAGAATATCGTTGCCGCAGGACTCGCTGAACGCGTGGAGATTCAGGTCTCCTATGCGATCGGCGTGGCACAGCCCGTATCACTCTTGCTGGAGACCTTCGGCACCCACAAGGTAGACCCCGCGAAGATAGTTCGGCGCATCCAAGAGGCGTTTGACCTCAGCCCACGGGGCATTATTCAGTTCTTGGACTTGCAGAAGCCCCAGTACCTGCCGACAGCGAAGAACGGACACTTCGGCAACCCCAGTTTCCGCTGGGAACACCGAGACTCGGTACCTGTGTTTGCGGACTTAGCGTGATGAGCGATGCGTGCCCCGATAGAAATCGGGTACGAGCTGTGGCAACAGGGCAGAAGGGTAGAAGCGCTTCGGATGTTTGAACGGGCGGTGTCGGAGACCCCGCGTGAGGGTAGGGCACACCTCTATTTGGCAATTGCCTTAGCGAATCAGGGGGATACCGCCCGCGCCGAAAAACATTTCGCTCAAGCGATTGCACTCAGCCCCCGCGATGGGTTTGTGTTCTACAATTGGGGGGTCTATCTCCATCAACAGGGACGCCTTCAAGAGGCACTGCGCGCCTATCAGACCGCCTACACGCTTGACCCCAGACTCGCCGCGGCGTACACCGCCGCCCGCAGTCTACAAGGTGGGGCAGGGGGGCAGGGAGGCGCACCCCCAGTCGCTTCTGGACAGTTAGCGACCTCTCACCCTACAGTCTCCTCTTCAGGCATCCCGCTCCCTCCTGCGACGCCTACCCGCTCTAGCTTCGCAACGGTGGGGTACATCTGCGCTATATTAGGTCCCTGTATTCCTCTGCTGGGATTGATAGGGGGCATCACTTTTGGCGCGCTGGCACTCTCTCAGGGCGATCGGCGTGGAGTAAGCGTCATCATTTTGAGTGTCTTATTATCTTCAATCGGTTTTCTTTGCTGGGGCACATTGTCCTCACTCGCTGAGTCGAGTAGCCCAATCCCCTAAACAATAAGAGAGTGGTATAATTTTGAATGTGCCACCTATCCAATCGGTAGAGGACTTAATCGCGCAACTTCGGCAGAACCCTGAGCTACGCGAACAGCTGCTCAGCGTCCTGCTCACACAGGAGTTGCTTTCGCTCCCTGCCGAGTTCCGTGAGTTCCGTGCGGAGTTCCGCGAAATCACTCTGGCGCACGAGCGCCGTATGCAAGCGATTGAAGAGCAGTTGGCTCTACAGCGTCAGGAATTCAACGAGCAGTTAGCTCAACAACGCACCGAGTTTGAGAGCCAACTGCAGTCTCTGAGGCGGGAGCTCAACGAACAGATAGCCCAACTGCGCGAAGAGTTCAACCAGCAGATGGCTCGGCAAAGAGCGGAGTTCAACGAGCAAATGGCTCGCCTGCGTGCAGAGTTCAACGAGCAGATGGGACTCCTACGCGCTGAGGTTCATCAGGAGATACAGCGCACGCGCAACGAACTGATTGAGCGGATGGACGCAATCCACGACGCGTTCTCCTCGCGCCTTGATAAACACGAGCGAGACATAGCGAGACTCAAGGGCGATGTGTTGGAGATACGCTACCTGTTTTGCGCCAAATCCGTGTTTGGGCGATTCCTGCGCCCTGTCGTTGCCTTTGAGCCGGGTGATTTCTGCGAGAAGTTGGAAGACCAGAGGGAGATACCCGAAGAGGTACGCAACCAAATCCTGAACTTGGATGTGGTTGTGCAGGGGCGACGACGAAGCGATAGGGAAGAGGTGCTGATTGCGATTGAGGTCTCGCATGTGATTGATATGAACGATGTGCTACGCGCCCATCAGCGGGCAAAAGCACTGCGTGAACTCGGCTACCGAGCGATTGGCTCTACTTGCGGGGTGGAACTGACCTCAGGCGCGCGAACGCCGGCACAGGAGCTGGGCGTTCTGGTCATCTACGATGGCGTTGCAGAGGGCGTCGAGTTCCTCAATCAGCTCGCCTAATCGTGCAATCATGGCAGGGGTATCAACCGACACAGCAAATGCGGGCGGGACGCCCGCGCTCCCAGCGTGGCTTGGGCATCCTTGCCCAAGATACCCTTCACGGGCAGGAGGCCCGTGCTACCTTTCGTGGCTTGGGCATCCTGCCCACCATCAATACCGCTGAGAAGTTTTCAGCAGCTCCTGCTCCAAAGATTGCACCCTCTGTTGGAGGTTTTCTAAGTTTGCCTGCAGGCTCAAGTCATACTCGGTGGTGGTGTGTCGCAGTTCGGCTATTTCCTTACGCAGGGCTTCTATCTGTTGGGTGATTTCGGCGTTGCTGAGCCTCGTGCGCTCCAGCTCCATCTGCGCCATCTCTCGGCGATGTTTCTGAACCATCGCTACCACCGGGATGATGATGCCAGGTCCGAATATCAACACCACTGCGACCAATCCAATCAACTCGCCCATTCTATCTGTCCCATCTCAAAGAGAGTGTACCCTAAGATTCAATCAACTCCGCCACCTTTTTCTGTAGATACTCCAGCTGGGCTTCTGGCCTTCCTAAACTCAGCACCTCCTCAGCAGGGATAACCTTGCCGAAGCGCACCGTAATTACAGTGAATGCAGGCTTTGGGTAAAGTTTTCCGTAGGGCATCACTTTGTGGGTGTTCGTGACTCCTACGGGGAGAATCGGCGCTCGGGTTTGGCGCAGAATCAACAGCACACCGGGCAAGAAGGGCTGGAGTTCTCCCGACTCGCTCAGTTCGCCCTCGGGAAAGATTCCTAACACCTCACCGCGCAACACCGTCTCAACCGCCAGCTTCAGCCCGTTTCGGTCTGCAGAGCGCTGGCGGATGGGCACTGTTTTGGCGATTCGGGCAATCGCGCCCACGATGGGCATTCGGGGGATGTCGGCGCGACCGATGAAGCAGATGTGGCGGGGTGAGGCATACCAAAGAACCACCGGGTCAAACAGCGAGAGGTGGTTCGCCAGCAGGATGAGCGGTCCGCGTCGGGGCATATTTTCGCGCCCCTCAATCCGAAGCCACACGAACAGTGGAAAGCGTATGGTGACCGCAAAGAAGAGCTTGAAGAAGGCAAAGGCGAGATGGAAAACAATACGGTCAACCCACGCTTTCATAGAGTCCGATAAGAAGCATTATGTTAACTGTAGTCCTCCTGGATGCCTTCCTGCTCCAACACGCTTTCGGACATGTAGATGGGCGCACGGAAACGGAGCGCCAGCGCAATCGCATCGCTGGGGCGCGAGTCGATTTCAATCTCCTCGTCGCCTTGAAGCAGGTAAATTTTGGCATAGAAGGTGCCCTGCCACAGGTCGTCAATCACCACGCGGTCGATGCTCACCCCCAGCCTCTGCAGGATGTTGCGCATCAGGTCGTGAGTCAGCGGGCGTGGTGGCGCATCCTCGCTGAGGGCGAGCCAGATTGCCTGCGCCTCAAACGGTCCAATTACAATTGGCACAGTGCGCCCCAGGTTATCCCGCAACTGAACCAGCAAGGCGCGCGGTTCGCCGGGGATGTACCGCTCGTACACGCCCGTCACACGAACCTCCAGCTCCCGCCCCTTATCAAACCCGCGTTCGGGGTTGGCTTCGTCGCCAAACTCGTCAGTCTCACCGAACAGGCGCTTGAGACGCTCTATGTCGTCGTCTTCGCGCTCTTCGCCAAAACCGAATATCTCAAACTGTTCCTCTTCAGGGTCGTCGTCTTCGCGTCGGCGGCGCTCATCATCGCGCATTTTCGGACACCTCCTAACTGGGACGCGTGCGGGCGACCACTTCCCTCAGGAAGTCGCGGTTGGAGGGCGTGCGCTGGAGCAGTCGGATGAGTTGCTCTGCTGCCTCCACGATGTCTTCCTGATTCGCAAGTAGCCGTCGCAGTTGCCAGATTGCCATCAGCTCCTCTTTACTATACAGCAGTTCCTCGTGGCGGGTGCCCGACCGCTTGACATCGATGGCGGGAAAGATGCGTCGCTCTGCCAACTCGCGCGAGAGCACCAGCTCCATATTGCCCGTGCCCTTGAACTCTTCAAAGATGACCTCATCCATACGCGAGCCGGTCTCAATTAGACAGGTGGCAATCACGGTGAGGCTTCCCCCTTCCTCGATGTTGCGGGCTGCACCGAAGAAGCGTTTCGGGCGATACAGCGCTGCAGGGTCCAAACCGCCCGACAGGGTGCGTCCGCTGGGGCTGGTGGTCAGGTTGGAGGCGCGCCCAAAGCGTGTGAGGCTATCCAACAAGACCACCACATCTTTGCCCTGCTCGACCAGACGCTTCGCGCGCTCCAGCACGAGGTCAGCAACTCGCATATGGTTTTCGGGTGGCTCATCAAAGGTGGAGCTGATGACCTGCCCGCGCACCGAGCGTCGCATATCGGTGACCTCTTCAGGGCGCTCGTCCACCAACAGCACGAGCAGAATGACTTCTGGGTGATTCGTCGTGATACTGTTAGCAATATTTTTTAGTAGAGTGGTCTTCCCTGCTTTGGGTGGGGCGACAATGAGCGCACGCTGACCTTTGCCAATCGGAGCGATCATATCGATGATGCGCCCCGAAATGTTTTCGGGGGTGGTCTCCATTATCAGGCGCTCGTTGGGATAGAGCGGGGTCAGCTGTTCAAAATCTTTGCGTTTGCGCGCCTCGTCGGAAGGGACGCCGTTGATGGCTTCCAGCTTCAGCAAACCGTAATATTTTTCACCTTCTTTGGGTGGGCGTGCTACACCAAACACAAGGTCGCCCGTGCGCAAAGCGAAACGCTTGATTTGCGACTGGGAAACATAAACATCCTCGTTGACGCTCTGCAGATTAGGATGCCGACGCAGGAAGCCCCATCCGTCAGGCAGGATTTCCAAGATACCCCAGGTGTATTCGGTACCTGGTTCCGTGTTCTGGGCGCGCAGGATTTGGTAGACCAGCTCGGCGCGGTCTTCGGTCTCGTCGCTGAGTCCCAGCCGTCGGGCACGCCGTTTGAGGTCGCTCAGAGGCTGTTGGATGAGAGCGCGGAAGTCCACGGTCTCTTTCGGGATGGTTTTCGCAGGTCGCATAGACACTTCCAGCGCCTCGCCCCCTGCCCCGTTCGGCTCACCATCGTGTGAGGTGGCAGTTGCTTCCGAGAGAGTCTCTACAGTTTCCTCAGCAGTTGTAGTAGTGGTGCGTGTCCGTTTTCTCATTGCTTGTCCCGTCCATCATTGTTGCCAAGATTGGTCGCAAGTGGGCATGCGCACACGCTTGCATTCCTTGGGGGTATAGAAGCCATCGCTCCCAATTATACCTCATTCTTCAAGGTTATAGGCTTCACCCTATTGTACCCTATTCGGTGCTTGTGTCAACATTCCTGCGAGGGTGTTTAAAAAGTGCTGGGAGCGCGGGCGTCTCGCCCGCTCATGGCTTGGGCATCCCTGCCCAAGCACGCTTCCCGTGCCCGCCCCTGTTTTGGCTCACGGGCAGGATGCCCGTGCTACCTTTCGTGGCTTGGGCATCCCTGCCCAAGCACGCTTCCCGTGCCCGCCCCTGTTTTGGCTCACGGGCAGGATGCCTGTGCTAACTTTCGTGGCTTGGGCATCCCCGCCCAAGACTCCGAACAACGGTGCAGGCGCGACGCCTGCGTTCCCAGCAGACACACCCTACCCTACCTCATGGCTTGCGTGCTTCGCTCTAAGGGCAGGACGCCCGTGCCACGATTATTCAAACCGAACCTACTCAGGGTCGTAGTAGGTATCGCCTCTGGTGGGCGCGAACCACCCAATCCGATTGCGAGCAGGGTTCGCATTTGGGTACACCCCACTGCGCGGGGTACTCTCTGCCATCTTGAGAGAGCGCAAGTGTCCATCCACAAACACGCCGTTCGCCACCCCGTTGTGTCGAAAGTGGGCGGAGGGGTCTAACGGATAATAAGCATTCGGGATACGCCTCAGCACATCGGCGGGCGCAATCAAGAAGGTGTACTCGGCAAGCCCTGTGCCGATGTCCAACGCGCCATCGGCAAACATCACTGTTTCTGAAGGCTTCTGGATTTCGGCATCGGAGAGCGAGCTATCGTAGGCTGGCAATCCATCGGTGTAGCCGATGAACCACACCCTTGAACCCACACCGACATCGTTGTACACATAGCCCCCTGTTCCGAGGTCAAACCCGACTTCGGTTTGGAAGGAGGGACAGCGTCGTATGACACCACCGTCTTTCAGGTAGGGCGTGAGTGCGCCCCCCTCGGGCGTGAAGCGTCCTTGGGCGTTGCGAGTGCCGAACCAGCGTCGTCGGTCGCGCAGGAACTCAGGTGCTGCAGGCACATAGTAGCCGTCCCAGTCTTGAGCGTAAAGTTGATTGGCGGTTGCTAACTGGCGTAAGTTAGCAGAGCAGGCGCTTCGCCTGCCCTGCTCTCTCGCTTGGGCTAACACGGGCATTAGCATCGCTGACAGAACCGCAATAATCGCAACCACAACCAACAATTCTATCAGCGTGAATGCTCCTGCACGGTTCATCGCCCAACGCTGGTGGAGTTTCCTGCACGCCCGCCTGGGATTGGGGTTGCCCCTACCCCCGGTGTGAACACCAGGGTGGACTGGTCCACGAAGGTGAACAGGAAGCGGTTGCCCGCCGCCACATGGACATGAGTGACATCATCGATGAAGGTAATCACGGGCGCAACGCGCACGGGAGCGGACACGAAGCTCGTCCAGCGAATGGCGCCGCTGGGTGCCAGCGAGTAGACAAAGCCTCGGTCATCTCCGAGATAAAGCACACCGTTTCCATCGATGCTGGGGGTGCAGAGGCTCACATTCGGCAGGAGGCGCTTCCATTTTTGCGTACCGTCGGAAGCGCGGATGGCGACCACAGCGCTTTGGGTTCGGTTCTCGCGCACCACGATGTACACGGTGTCCTCGTCCCCGTTGCTGGGGTCGGGTCCGATGGAAGGTCCTGCCATAATCGGCTTACCTGCTTGGAACTCCCAGTTGCGGGTTCCATCTGCGACATTGACCCCATACACACGACCACTATTGGTCGCACAGGCAATCACTTGGGTCTCATCTGAAGTGATGACCAGCGGGCGGTCAAAAGCATCGCTGACCACTTCGTCGTTGCTCAGGTCGGTGACGGTGGTGAACCATGCGTAGTCAAAGATATTGAAGTCAATAGCGACTATCAGCCCGTTATGGAACCCCATCACAACGAGATTGCTGGAGGTGGTGCTGGTGATGCTATGGACAGCGGAACCGATCTGGTCAAAGATGAACCCACCATAATCGGCAGTGATTTCTTGAATCTCAAAGCTATCGTTTACCTCAACAATCCATATCAGGAAGAGGAATACAATATTGCCGAAATTGTCGGCGAACACGGGGTAGATGTAGAAGCCATCGGTCAAAGCCCCGAAACCAGTGCGGTACGCAGGGATCCCTCTAATCGTCCAGAAGACATCGGGGGCAAAGTTAGGGTCTGGGCTGGGGCTAAAAAGCGTACAATCGTACTGACCACCCGACAGCATAAACGCAATGCTCGGTATCTCCGTCACTAAAAATCCGTTGCTGTCTACCACGACAATATCCGCATTCAAGAACGCCGGTGTCGCAGCGCGCCCTTGAAAGGGTCCAAAGGTACCATCAAGTAACCCGCTGTTTGCGTTCACGAAGGCGTATTCAATAATGCGTCGGTTGAGACCATTTCGGGGAACCCATAGGAAATCACCATCAAACGCTGGCTCATCTAACGCACCGCCCGTGATAACCCACTTCACAGCGGGGTTATCAATTGACTGGGTTGCGTTGGGGTTGAAATGGCTTCGGCGCGAGTCTGCGCCCCAAGTGGGCCAATCGGTATCCAAAAAGGGTTCCGTCAAGATTTGGGCAGACGACAGGCTCATCAACATCATCAGCCCAAACGCTACAATCCACTGTCGTGTTCCTCTCATCGATTACCTCCACTGCCCTAATTTCGGCATAAGTACGGGATTCCTGCAAAGGTTCGCAGAGGCGGGGCAGGATTTTAGAAAAAATCTCCGTATTGCAGGCACTATGCAGAGGTTGAGAGTCGGTCTTGTTGGGAGCGGTTTCGTGGCACGGTTCCACGCGCAGGCGTTCGCAAGCGTTCGGGACGCCGAAATCGTGGCTATTGCCAGTCGGAATTCACAGAGTGCTCGTGAGTTAGCCGAGTTTTGCATTGCGCAAGGTGTCGGTAGCCCCCGTGTGTTTCAAGACCTCGCCGAGATGGTTCGTGAGGTGGACGCCGTGTGGCTCCTGACCCCGAACTATGTGCGCGTTGAGCAAATTGAGACGATTGCCAACGAGGTACATGCCGGGCGCGCCCAACTGACAGGCTTGGCGGTGGAGAAGCCCTTCGCTCGCAACTTGGGGGAGGCGCGCCAAATCCTGAGTGCAGTGAACGAAGCGGGTATCCCCAACGGCTATCTGGAAAACCAGTTGTTTGCTCCTTCTCTTGTTCGTGGCAAGGAGCTGGTGTGGCGACGCGGCGCCGAAATCGTTGGCGAACCCTATCTCGCCCGGTGTGCCGAGGAACACAGCGGACCGCACCGCGCTTGGTTCTGGCGGGGCGACCTGCAAGGCGGAGGCGTGCTGAACGATATGATGTGCCACAGCATCGCCGCAGGATGGTTCGTGCTTACGCCCCCTTCCCTACCCCTAACTGCACTCAAACCCCTCCGTGTGCAGGCTCAGATTGCCTGCCTCAAGTGGGCGCGCCCTGAGTATGCCCAGAAACTGCGAGAGACCTACGCCCATGAAATGGAGGTGGATTATGTTAACCATCCTGCCGAAGATTACGCCGCGGCGCGCATCACCTTTGAGAACCCCAACGGCAACCATGTGATGGTGGAAGCCTCTACCTCGTGGTGCTTCGTCGGGGCAGGTCTAAGGCTCACTTTTGAGGTGTTGGGTCCCGAATATATGATGGCTATCAATACGCTGGCGGGCGAAGGCACGGTGTTCTTTAGTCGTGAGGTTCAAGGTCAGGCGGGCGAGGACATCGTAGAGAAGCAGAACGCCGAGCAGGGATTAATGCCCTACCTCGCCGATGAAGCACACGCTTACGGCTACATCGCCGAGAACCGCTACTTTACCCAATGCTTCCTAAAGGGAGAAACGCCCTTCTGTACGCTGGACTACGGCGCACGCATCACGGAGTTACTGATGGCGTGCTATCTAAGTGCGGAGCGGGGGCAGGTGGTCTCTCTTCCCTGCCCTGAGTTGGAGCATTTTGTGCCGGCGGTGGCTCGAGGTGAGTGGAAGCCTCAGTAAGGGACTCGGTAGATCGGACGGTTCGCATAGTGGGTTGCCCATAGCCCCCACCGCCTGGCGTGCGAATCGTAAGCACGGTGCCGGCATGCACGCGCAACACCCCCTTCACCATCTCGGCATCCATCTCGCCTTCCATATGGAGCAGGTTCTGCCCGCGCTTGCCGGGTTTGCCTCCTTGTGTGCCCATCGGGGCCCGACGCCTTCGCTCGGTAAGCAGCGTGAGCGTGGTGTCAGCCAGAAACTGAAAAGTGCGCACGATGCCATCCCCGCCCCGATACTTTCCTGCCCCACCCGTGCGCTCTGCATAGCGATACTCCAATACCCGCACAGGGTACGCGCTCTCTATCGCCTCGATGGGGGTGTTGCGCGTGTTGGTCATATGCACTTGGATTCCGCTGGCGCCGTCGGCAGTAGCGCACGCCCCTGCCCCACCGCCGATGGTCTCATAGTAAACATAGGTGCGTTTGCGATAGGGGTCATACCCACCGAACAATAGGTTGTTCATCGTGCCCTGCGAGCAGGCAGGGATGCGGTCGGGAAGCGCTTTCGCTAATGCACTCAGCACAGTGTCCACGATTCGCTGGGAAGTCTCCACATTGCCCCCAGCGACCGCAGCAGGGAGAACGGCGTTCACAAGCGTGCCTTCAGGCGCCAACACCCGCACAGGCGCCCAACAGCCCCCGTTGGTGGGCACCTCGCTTCCCATCAGGCAGCGCACCACATAATAACACGCCGAACGGGTCACGGCTTCGGGGGCGTTCAAACCGCCTTCGGTCGCTGGCGCGGTGCCGGTGAAATCAAAGCACACGGTTCCCAGTTCGCCGTCGGGCACGCGCAGGCACACGCGGATGGGCAGGTTCAGGTTCCCGCGCCCATCATCATCTAAGAAATCCTCGTATGGGTACTCGCCTTCAGGAATTTGCGCCAGCACGGCACGGGTTATCTGCTCGCTGTAGGTCAGAAGTTGTTCCCACCGTTCCCGCCAGAGGGCGACGCCTTCACTCTCCAACAGTTGCTGAAGCCGAAGGATACCAATGCGGTTCGCCCCAATCTGCGCCATCAGGTCGCCCTTGCGCTCTTCGGGCGTGCGCACATTGTTCAGAATGAGTTCCAGCAGAGGGAGTTGAAGCTCGTTCCAGCGCAGGATATGGACAGGAGGAATGCGCAAGCCCTCTTCGTAGATTTCGCGAGCGATGGGCATCGAGCCGGGCACAGAGCCGCCGGTATCGGCATGGTGCGCTCGGTTCGCCACGAAGCCCACCAGCACGCCTTCCACGAACACAGGCGCAACCAGCGTCCAGTCGGGCAGGTGTGTGCCTGCACGATAAGGGTCGTTGGTCAGCACCATGTCGCCTTCGCACCACTCCACGCGCTCCAAGAGCCACTCCATTAGGTAGGGCATCGCGCCCAGATGCACGGGGATATGCTCTGCTTGGGCAATCAGCCGTCCTTGGGCGTCAAATAGGGCGCACGAGTGGTCGCGACGCTCCTTGATGTTGGGCGAGCAGGCGGAATACTCCAACACCTGCCCCATCTCTTCGGGGATTGCGCTCAGCCGTTCGTGATAGAGCCAGATTCGTGCAGGGTCAAACAACACGCCGATAGGATACCTGACTCCACCCCATCACCTTGAGCATCAACGATGGGTCTTCACTTCCCCCTGCGCACTCGGGAGAGAGGCTGGAGGTGGAGGCAAATGTTCCCCACGCTTGCGGGGGGAACCTGAAGGAGGGGGTTAGGAAACCTGATAAGGGTACATCTCTTGAGTTCAAAATTATGTCAACCCTCCCATATTTTGACAGATCTTCGTTAGCCCCCTCGCCCCCAACTGTCATTCTGAGCGAAGCGAAGAATCTCAACGAAACCCGACAGAGACCCTTCGCTGGCGCTCAGGGTGACTAATCGGGGAACTGTCATTCTGAGCGAAGCGAAGAAGCTCGGCGCAACCCGACAGAGACCCTTCGCTGGCGCTCAGGGTGACAAATCGGGGAGCTGGCGCTCAGGGTGACTAATCGGGGAACTGTCATTCTGAGCGAAGCGAAGAATCTCGGCGCAACCCCAATCAGAGACCCTTCGCTGGCGCTCAGGGTGACAGGCTGGGCTTTGCGGATTGAACTGAATCTCACTGTTCGGTGCTACTGCCTGCGTCTAAAAGTGGCAGGCGTTTTCAAACTTGAACTCAGAAGATGTACCCCTATCGGGGGCAGAAAAACCTCCCCCCAAACTCAGGGGGAGGGAGCGTTCGGCTCCCCTCTCCCGAAGCTGCGGGAGAGGGGCATTTGGGGCAAAGGTTCAGCAACCCGTGCCAAAGTTGAACAGCACAATCAACAGGTCGGCGTCGTCCACGATGCCGTCGTTGTTCACATCTTCAGAACCACCACCACTGCTACCGAAAGCGAACAGCACAGCGAGCAGGTCGGCATCATCCACACAGCCGTCGCCGTTCACATCACCCTCAACGCCACCACCGATTTCAGTGCCCAGCACCTCAATCAGGTCGTAGCGCAGAGTGCCTTGGGGGGTGTAGTTCGCATTCGGGTTACTCGGGAAGTTCGCCGCCGTGTACTGCCCTGTGTTGGGGTCAAACTCTGTCACCACGCGGAAGGCGAAGTTGGGGTTGTTCTCAACGCTGGGGTCGCCCGTGAAGTCCACGACCACCAGACCACCGTATCCGCCATTTGCATTAGTATCGCCGTGCCATCGGTCGCCTCGGCGTCCCTCCAACAACACCCCATCGTTCCAAGTGGTTCCGTCCGTCGTGTATTGGAAACGGATGTACTTCGAGGCGGTGTTGCTCCAGCGAACATCGAACTTGACCACGATGTCCTTATATCCAGTGGTGGGCACGCTCACGACGATACCCGCCGAGCGGTTCGCAGTACCTTGATCAGGATAGTTTGTGGTTTGCAAAGCCCAGTTGGGTGAGTTGGGGTGTCCTGAATTGTTCGGGTCGAGGGGAGAGCCACGGAAACCCGTCCCGCTGTTGTTGTAGGCAATCGTTGCCCCGTTGATGGTGATGCTCGCCGAAGAAGCGAACACGCCCCCCTCTGGGGTCAGCATGGCGGTGGGATCAAGCGGGTTGGACTCGTTGAAGTCCCAGAAGACGAGTTGGTTCTGAGCGAAGAGCGAAGTTGCGAAAGCGGTCGCTAAAGTGAGCGACAGACCTCTGAAGACAAAGTTTCGTCCTTTCATAGAGTTTCTCCTTGTGGGTTCACCACGTAGGGTAGGGTACTCGCCACAGGATTAAGGGCAGGTTAAGAAGCGCGCGTGAATCGTCCAACTGTCGGGTTTAGGTATATTCTTGCTCTGCCAACCCCCGACGGACTAACAAGAGCGGACAGGGGTTCGTTAGGGTATTTCGAAACGCCTACCGAGTTAGTGCAATGGATGGTGCGCTTGGTGCGACCGCAAGTCGGAATGACCTCCTCTTGTCACCCCGAGCGAAGCGAGGGGTCTCTGCTTGGGGAGTGGGATTCCTCGCCTTCGGCTCGGAATGACAGTAGGGAAGGCTCGGAACAACAAGCAGGATGCCCAAGTCACGATTTTTCAAACACCCTTACAACCGAAACCCGTCACGATTTTTCAAACACCCTTACAACCGAAACCCGTGAGGAAGCAGTTCCGCAAGCGTGTAGCGCGCCACTAAGTGGTCGGGGGTGGCAATCCAGACAAGGCACTGTTCGGGGTCAGGGGCGAACTCTGAAAGCACTTGGCGACACGCTCCGCAGGGGGTAGCACCGTCGGGCGTGACGACCGCCACCGCCACAATCGCGCGCTCACCCTCGGCGACCGCCCGCAACACCGCCACCCGCTCGGCGCACACCGTCAGCCCGTAGCTGGCGTTCTCAACATTCACACCGCCTACCAGTTTGCCCGAAGCAGTGCGCACCGCCGAGCCGACCGAATAGTTAGAGTATCGGGCATACGCATTCTGGCGTACCTGCCGAGCGAGCGCAATCAGTTCACGGTCGGCGTCGCTAAGGTTCATTCGTCCTCGCCTCCGTCGGTGGCGCCTGCGAGCTCCTCTTCAAACATCGCTTCCATCTCGTGGGGGTCTTCGTCCATCGCCGCGCTCATCTCGCGCATAAACTGGCGCATCATGGCGGGGTCATCGGGGTCGCCAGCGAACTCCATACTGTCGGCGAGGTCGTCCAGCATCTGGTCTTCGGTGCGCAGGCGCGCCACGCGAGAGATGAGCCTGCGACTCGCCGTTGAGCCGCAGGAGGGGCACTGCTGGGGTTCATCGCGCTGACTTATCCCCAGCAGTTTGGTGAACCTTTTGCGACAATCTTGACAGCGGTACTCGTACAGCGGCATCTCAAGCCATCACCTTCTGGATGGTCTCTTTGAGCACGCGCGCCGACTCTTGAAGGGCGTGCAGTTCGCCTTCACTGACGCTGATGGAGATGACCTGCTCAATCCCACCTCGCCCCAGCTGGGTGGGTAGCGAGAAGCACACATCGCTGATGCCCAGCGCGCCCTTCTGAAGCGTGGACACGGGAAGCACTTGGTGGGTGTTGAGCGCAATCGCGTTCACCACTTGGGCAATCGACACCCCGACGGCGTACCCCGCCCCACCCTTGAGCCGAATCGCCTCAGCGCCCGAACGGCGGGTCTGCTCAAACACGGCGTCCATCGCTTCGGGGCTATAGCCCGGATAGTCGCGCACGGGCACGCCCGCTATCGTCGCACAGCTCCAGATGGGCACCATCGAGTCGCCGTGCTCACCCAAAATGAGCGCGTCCACATCGGTCGCAGCGACCTTGAAATACTCGGAGATGAACGAACGGAACCGACAGGTATCCAGCACCGTGCCCAGTCCCAGCACGCGCTCTTCGGGTAGCCCCGACTCCTTCACTGCCAGATAGGTCAGCACATCCACAGGGTTAGACACCACAAGGATAATCGCATCGGGAGCGAGGCTCACCTTCTTCACTTCGCCTAAAATATCGCGGAACAGCCCCACATTACGGTTGATGAGTTCCAGTCGGCTCTCGTCGGGTTTGCGTCGCAGACCTGCCGTGATAATCACCATATGCGCCCCTTGCAGGTCGGCGTACTCGCCTGCATAAATGCGGATAGGTTGCGACATCGATGCGCCGTGGCGAAGGTCAAGCGCCTCTCCTTCCGCTGCCTCGCGGTTCACATCCAGTAGGACGATTTCAGAGACCGCACCAATCATTTGCAAGGCGAACGCTGCGTTCGAGCCGACGCGCCCGCCACCGCCAATAATGCCTACTTTCATCCTTTTTACCTCCACCTAAGAGTATACCGCACGCCTCACAAGCAGGAATTCGTGTGCCCACCGAGAACCTTATCCGTATGCAACCTATCAGAAACCGATGGTGGATTCTTTTGTGCTTGTTGGGGAGTCTGGTCGTATACGATACGGTCATGGCTCAGGTCGGGGTTCGTAGTTATGTGGTGCGTCGCGTGTTTACGCCGGGTTCCAAGCAACGCTACAACGCGGTCTACAGCCTTCGGGGCGAGTCGAGCCTCTCCACAATCACGCAGAGCCTGCCTGCCTCAGTGGAGGCGCAACTGGAACTGCGTACCGAAGTGCTTTCAGTGAATGAGAACGGGCAAGCGCGCGTCCGCTTCACCCAACGCTATGTGAAGCAGGAAGTCGACTTCTTCAACGAGGAGGAACTGCCACCCCCTGCTACCGAGATTGTTCGGGTCACGCCTTCGGGCTTCCCTGCTGAAGATGAGCAGACGGAGCGTTTCCGCCGAACTGCCCAGCGCAAGCCACGCGACGAAAACGCCGTGGATGAGAAGAGCGAGTCGTTCCCTGGATTTGACTTTCTACTGCCTCCTCAACTGTTCCTCAGCTGGGTGGGCTTGAACGCTTTGCCGGGTCCGTTCTACCCTCTGCCCCCAGGAGCGGTGCGCGAGGGCGACCAGTGGGAAGTCGCCTACCCCACTCCCTTCATCAACACGCGTGGGGGACGGCTGGACATCAACCAAGCGACTGTATACACCTACCCCGCCACCGTGAAGGTGATTGGCACCAAAGAAATCAAGGGGCGCCCCGTGTTGCATGTGCAACAGGTGATTGATACCGAAATTGACTTTCCGCTGGACGACACGCTGATTGAGCTGACCCGCTTACGCGACCGCCCTATCCCGCGGGGGCATTTGAAGGGCACCTTGAAGGGCACGACCAACTTCTACTACACCCTATCCGACGGCACGCTCATCCAAGCCGAGGGCGATATGCGCCAGAAACTGCGCGTGGAATACGACGAACGCACGGTGCGTGAGTGGGAACCCGAAGACCGATGGGCGGAGTGGGATGTGCAGATACGCTTCCGCCAGGTGTTGGCAGAGGAGACTGCGCCCCAAGCCCAACCGAACCGCTCCACGCCCCAGCGCAACCAACCTCGCCCGAATACGCCACGAAGAAGGTAATCATTAGGCTAACGGACAAGTGGCTTGGGCATCCTTGCCCAAGTTGCTTTCAAGGCATGGGCATCCTGCCTATGAAACAAATCGGTAGGATGCCCACGCTGGGAGCGCGGGCGTCCCGCCTGCCGATTCTTCGCTTCGTTCAGAATGACAAAAGCGTAGAAATCCCCCACCAAAACGGGTACAATACCCCTCGAACATAGAGGAGGCAAGAAGCAAGATGGCACGCGTATGCGAAGTTTGTGGTAAAGGCACGATGTTCGGCAACAGCATCCAGCACAAGCATTCGGGTCAGTGGCGCTACCGTGCCCCGAAGACCAAGCGCAACTGGGCGCCTAATCTGCAAGAGGTGCGCGCTTATGTCAACGGGGGCAAGACTGTGCGCCGTGTCCGTGTTTGCACCCGCTGTCTGAAAGCGGGCAAAGTGCTGCGCGCCGTTGGATGAACTGGGACGCCCTGATTGAACCCCTTCGTCGGCTCTGCACGGGCGAGGTCTTGCGTGCGGAGCCGATGCGCCGTCATACCACCCTGCGCGTCGGCGGACCCGCTGCCCTCTTCTACAAAGCACGCTCTCTGGACGAGTTAGCACGCATCAGCGAATGGACACAGCAGAACCAAGTGCCCACTTTCATTATGGGGCACGGGAGCAACCTCCTGGTCAGCGATGGGGGCATCCCTGCGCTGGTGTTGTACAACGCTTGCGAGCGGGTTGAGGTCGGCACACTTACCTACGCCGAGACGGGGGTCTCGTTTCGTGAACTGTTCTTGAAGACGGCTCAGGCGGGTCTTAGCGGGCTGGAGTTTGCAGTGGGCATTCCAGGCACGCTGGGCGGGGCGCTGGTCTCCAACGCAGGCGCGTACCGAAGCAACATTGCCGACCTCCTGGGTGAGATAGACCTCGTGAGCGGTGGAGAGCGAATACAGGTCTCGCCTGACTGGATGCAGTTCGCTTATCGCGATAGCTTGTTGCGTCGGGAGGGCGCACCCCCGACCACCCTGCTGGCGGTCAAACTGCGCCTTCAGCCCGACCGACGGCTTGAAATCCTCAAGCGTGCGCGCCACTTCCAGCGCCAACGGATTGAGAAGCAACCGCCCGAATCGTCGGCAGGCAGTTTCTTCAAAAATGTGTACGACCATGCCTTAGCCGAGCGACTGCCCAACCTGCCTGAACCGATGCGCAAGGCGGGGGTCGTTCCCGCGGGCTACCTGATTGAGGCGTGTGGACTGAAAGGCTTCTCGGTCGGGGGGGCCTGTGTATCGCGCAAGCATGCGAACTTCCTCATCAATCGCGGGTGGGCGACCGCTACGGACTTCCGCAAACTCGCCGATGTCATCAAAACCCGCGTACGGGAACGGTTCGGCGTTGAGTTAGAAGAGGAAGTGCTGTCGGTGGGCGATTGGAGTCGGTTTAATCACCCCCCGAATATGCCATAATACAAGATAGGAGACCTAACGATGCGCTGGAACGGAATGTGGTGGGTAGGACTTGGTCTGGTCTTGAGCCTGTCGGCTTGTGGCGGACGCCAATCCTACACCGAGAAAGATGTGCAAAAGGCGCTCGCTGAGCGTCAGGGACAAATCAATGTAGACATAGAACGCACGGTCAAAAGCGCACCCCCACCGATGGAATACACACCCCCCTCGGGTTCCCGACAAGGTGGCTCGCAAGGCAACAACACTCCTAATATGAGTCCAGGTGCCGAAACCACTGGCACACTCCCACCGCCCACCCCCAGCACGCCACCATCCAGCCCGATGCCCTCGCAGGGTGTGGGCGATGTGAGGCTGGACCCGACTACGGGACAGTACGGTATTGCCCCCCCTGGCGCGCCCGAAACTTACACGATACCGTTGGACAACCGCTGACCTACGCTAATCCTGTGGGGTGGCGCAGTTGTTCTAACAAGCCTGCCTTCTGCTCGTAAGCGTAGCCAACGCGCAGTACCGTTGCCTCATCAAACGGCTTGCCGATAATCTGTAACCCCACAGGCAGACCTTCCATTAATCCGCACGGCACTGACAGCCCCGGCAGTCCAGCCAAGTTCACAGGGATAGTCAGCACATCGGAAAGTTTCATCGCCAGCGGGTCACCCACCAGCTCGCCGATTCGGAAGGCGGGGGTTGGGGCGGTCGGTCCCATCAGCACATCCACCTGCTGGAACACGCGGTCAAACTCTTGGCGCAGGAGCGTGCGCCCTTTTTGGGCTTTGAGGTAGAAAGCGTCGTAATAGCCCGATGAGAGCGCGTAGGTGCCTATGATGATTCGCTGGATGACCTCATCGCCGAAGCCCTCGGCGCGGGTCGCCTCCATCATACCGATGTGCCCTTTCTCGGCACCCACACGAAGCCCATAGCGCACGCCATCGTAGCGCGCCAAGTTAGACGAGCATTCGGCAGGCGCAAGGATATAGTAGATGGCTAATCCCTGCTCCATCATCGGGATGGAGACCTCGTGTACCTCCGCCCCCTCCTCTTCAAGGCTCTGGATGGCGTCTCGCACTCGCAGGGCGACCTCGGGGTGAACTCCCTGCCCGAACATCTCACGTGGGACGCCGATTTTCAGTCCTTTCACCTCTGGGCGCAGGCTCTTACGGAAGTCGGGCACAGGCTGGTTCACGCTGGTCGCGTCGCGGGGGTCGTGTCCGCTGATGGCACTGAGCATTATCGCGCAATCTTCCACGGTCTTGGTCAGGGGTCCAATCTGATCCAACGAGGAGGCGTAGGCAATCAGTCCGTATCGGCTGACGCGCCCGTAGGTCGGCTTGAGACCCACCACCCCACAGAACGCCGCTGGCTGACGGATAGAGCCGCCTGTGTCCGAACCGAGCGTCGCGATAGCCGTATGGCTGGCAACCGCTGCTGCCGAACCACCCGACGACCCGCCAGGCACACGCTCCAAGTCCCATGGGTTGCGCGTCACCTGAAAGGCGGAGAACTCGGTGGATGACCCCATCGCGAACTCATCCATATTGAGCTTGCCCACGAACACGGCTCCCTGCGCGCGCAGTTTCAGCACGACCGTCGCATCGTAGGGAGGCACGAAGTTGTGCAGGATTTTGGAAGCGCAAGTGGTTCGGATACCTGCCGTACACAGGTTGTCCTTGATACCGATCGGGATACCGAGCAGTGGAGTACGCTCGCCCTGTTGGAGACGCTCTTGGGCTTGTTGCGCCATCAAGTGTGCGAGGTCAGAAGTCTGGGTCAGGTACGCTTGCACTTTAGGGTCTACCTGCGCCATCTGGTTCAGCACGGCTTCGGTCAGTTCCGGCGCTGAGATTTCGCCGCGGTCTAACAGCGTGCGCAATTCGCTCAGGGTCTTGAGGTGCAGTTCCATCTACTCCTCCACGATGCGGGGCACGATGAACAGCCCATCGCGGGCTTCTGGAGCGTTCATCAGCGCTAAGTCGCGACTGAGGGGTTCCTCAACACAGTCTTCGCGGAAGGCGTTGAACACGGGTATGGAGTGCGAGGTCGGCTCTACAGTGTCCAGCGGCATCGCCTGTAGGGTCTCAAAATGTTCTAAAAGTGCGTTGATGGCGTGCATATAGTGGGTCAGTTTCTCGTCGCTCAGTTCCAGCCGTGCCAGTTTGGCGACATGGCGCATCTGTTTCAGGGTGAGTGCCATTCGTGCCGTTGCCTCCGCAGGCGGATTATACCCTGCGAGAGTCGCTTGCCCTATCCAGCATCGGGGTCAATCCCCAGTTCTCGTAGTCGCTGGGCGAGACGCTCGGCACGCTGGCGTTCCTCTTCCGCTCGCCGGCGCTCCGCCTCCACCCGACGACGCTCCGCCTGAGCCTCACGAACCGCCGCCTCCAACCGCACCGACAACTCCTCAAACCCTACAAAACGCCCTAAACCCGGCGCACTCAACCCCACATCCTCCCCCTCACCCCGACTAAACTCCACCCCCAAACGCGGACTCACCCACCCTCCCATCGCCTCAATCCGAACTAAACCGCCCATATCCGAGCGTATCCACCCCTCCCACTGACCCGTCTCAGGGTCATACTTGTAGTACTCCTCCACCCCATACTGGTTATAAAACGCCAACTTCGCATCCCACTCCTGCTCCGTGTTGCCTGGCGACGCCACCTCAAACACCACCTGCGGGGCGATATTCTCCTCCCGCCACTGCCGATAACTGCTCCGATGTCCTTTGGGGCGTCCGAACACCACCAGCGCATCAGGAGCGATGCGAATCTCGGGGCGTCCTTGCACGGGATACCAGAACAGATTGCCTGCCACGAACACTTGAGGGTCGTCTTTGAAGAGCAGTTCCAAGTTGCTTTCCAGTCGGACGATTGCCTTGAACTGTTTGGTGTTGTCTGCCATCGGTTCACCATCGGTCTCTGGATAGAGCAGGTCTTCCGCGTCGTAGTGGGTGATTGCCATCGGTCTCACCAATAGAAATAATACCTCAATAGGTACACTCTACCTATGGAAATAAACCCTCTTCAGTGGGTACGCTGGTCACCTGTGTTGACCCTGAACGAATGGCTCAACGAGGCGACCCTTGTGGCAGACCCTGTGGTCTGGAAGAAGGTTCAGCCCCTGCTCAGCCAGAAGCCCGCTCAGCAGCTGGAAGCCAGCGACTTGGATGAGGCGACCCTCTGGGCGCTGGCGGAGCGTACTGCTCCTACCTCCTGCGTGATTGGCTTGGGTGGCGGTACAGCGATGGATACCGCGAAGTATCTGGCGTGGCGCTGGCAGGTGCCCCTGATTTTAGTGCCCAGCGCGCTCACCGTGGACGCCCCATTCACCGACTCGGTCGCGCTCCGTCGTGAGGGGCGCATCCACTACGCAGGGCATGTAGTGCCTGAGTTCGTGCTGATTGACAGCGACCTCATTCGCAGTGCCCCGCCCCATCTCAATCGGGGTGGCGTGGGCGATTTGCTCTCCATCCACACCGCTCTGTATGACTGGCAACTGGCACATCAGCGACTTGGTGAGCCGTATAATGCCGAAGTCGCACAACAAAGCGCAAAGATACTGAACCATCTAAGCCAACAGGCGTCGGAGATAAAAAGCGTCTCGGAACGAGGAGTTCAACTGATGGTGGAACTGTTTTGTGAAGAGGTTCGGCTTTGCCATCAAGTGCGCAGCAGCCGTCCTGAGGAGGGGTCGGAGCACCATGTGCTGTACACGCTGGAATATCAGACGGGGCGCACCTACCTGCACGGCTCGGCGGTCACGCTGTGTGCCCTGCTGGTAGCGCACCTGCAGGAGAATAACCCTGAACAACTGAGGCACCTCGCCGACGCCTGTGGGGTGGACTATCGCGGGATGCTCCACGAAATAGGTGTCCCTGCCCTGCGCCGAGCCATCCTGTCGGCGCCCGAATACGCCCGTCAGGACCAGCTCCCCCCTACCTTCCTCACACTGACCGATGCCATTACCGAAGAGCGCGTTGACAGGGCGATTCGCTGGATTGAGGAGGGAGGCTTATGAGGCGCCCTCAAAATGATGTGCCCGTGCGTTCGCTCAAGGTGGGGCGTCTCCAGCGTGAGTACCGTGTAGTAGCCCCTGCCGACCTGCCCAAGGAACCAATGCCTGTGGTGTTCGTGTTTCACGGAGGCACGATGACCAACGGCTCGCTGAACATGCTTCGGGATTCTGGGTTCGCTGAACTGGCACGCAAGGAAGGCTTCGTGGCGGTCTTCCCGCAAGGGGTGGACGGGCACTGGAACGACAAGCGTGACAGCGCATTTTTCCAATCCCTTACTGAGCGCGGCGTGGACGATGTGGCGTTCGCGCGCGCCATCACCGAGCAACTCATCAGGCAGTACCCGATTGACCTGAGCCGAGTGTACGCGGTGGGCGTGTCCAACGGGGGTATCTTCTGCCATCGCTTGGCGCACGAGGCTTCGAACCTGATTGTGGCAATCGCCCCGATTATCGCCAGCATGCCCGACAACTTAGCCCCTCAGTTTGCACCCAAGCACCCTGTCTCAGCAATCATCTTTCAGGGCGACGCTGACCCACTTATCCCCTACAACGGCGGGTTCGTGGGAGTTATTGGCGGACGGCGCGGGAAGGTTATCCCAGCCGAAGAGACCGTGCAGAAGTACCTGCGCCTCAACGGGATTACTGCCAAACCCGAAGTCATCACTCTCCCTGACAAAGACCCCTCGGACGGCACTACAACAGAGGCACACCGCTACCCCCCTGGTCGGGAGGGGCACCGCGTGGAGTATTATCGGGTGCGTGGGGGTGGACACTGCTGGTTCGGACGCAAGCCGGGCAACGCGCGCGTGGGCAAGAGCAGTTTTGATTTTCGGGCTACCGACGAGGCGTGGCGGTTCTTCAAGCAGGTTCCTGCGCGCAGGCGTTCGTAGCGCTCATCGGCGGATGAAGCGGAACTCGCGCTCATCTTTGGGGGGGCGGGTCATCAGAGCGTGGAGCGCTTCTTGCACCCCGCGTGCCCCGCTCAGAATATCGGCAATCGCATTCAGCAGGGGCATTTCCACCCCCAGCACCTCGGCACGCTGTTTCGCCACCAACGCTGTGGGATAGCCCTCTGCCACCTGACCGAGTTCGGCGAGCGCCACGTCGGCGGTTTTGCCCGCAGCGACGGCGCGCCCCAGCCGATAGTTTCGGCTCAGCTGGCTCACCGCCGTGGCAAACAGGTCGCCGACGCCCGTCAAGCCGATAAAGGTTTCGGGACACGCGCCCATCGCCACGCCAAAACGCATCATCTCCGCCAGCCCGCGCGTGAGCAGAGTGCCCTTCGTGTTGTCGCCAAAGCCCATCCCGTCGCTCAGCCCGCTCCCAATCGCGTACACATTCTTGAGCGCGCCCCCTAACTCCACACCGACCACATCGTCATTGGTGTACACACGCAAGATGGGCGTCATAAACAGCTCTTGGATGCGCTCGGCAGTGGGGGTGGCGACCGAACTGGCGACGGTAGCCGTCGGAATGCCCCGCACCAACTCCACCGCAAGGTTCGGACCCGATAGCACCGCAATCTGCTCTAAGCCTACGCCCAGCGTCTCTTGGGCGACCTCGGTCAGCAGTTTGCCCGTCTTGGGTTCCAAGCCTTTGGTGGCAATCACATAGGGTGCGTCGGTCTTCGGCAGAAGCGCCATCACCGTCCTCAACGCCCCCGAGGGAACCGCCAACACAACCACTTGGCACTCGCCGAGCGGTTCCAAATCGTTCGTGGGCAGGACACTATCGGGAAGAGACACCCCTGGCAAATAGCGTTGGTTCTGGTGAGTGTGCGCCATATGCGCCATCTGTTGGGCGTTGCGCCCCCACAACCAGACGGTGATGCCTTTCGTCCCCAGCAAGTGCGCCAGCGCCGTGCCCCACGAGCCTGCGCCGACCACCGCCACACAATCACTCCTGCGCAAGGTTCTCCTCGCCTTCCTCTGTAAGGCAGTCGTTTTGTAGTTCCATAAGGAGTTGTTCGGCTTGGGTCAAAAGGCGCTTGGGCACCCAAATCCGCACCCGTGCCGACTCCATCGGGTAAATCGGGTACGAGCTGGGTGGGAACACGGCGGGGATTTTGTTCGCCATCAGGAAATCGCGCACCAGCGTGGCAATCGCATCGTTCTCGGCGACGGCAATCGCCACATAGTCACCCATCTCTACCCGCTCGTCCTCAGCCAGCAGGTACCACATAGCGATAGAATACCCCACAGCAACTGCCCACGCTCCCTAAAACCCTCCACTCATCAGCAGGAATCGCCCCCTACCAAAGGTATTTAAGTCGTACTATGAACACGGTGGTGAACTGGACGGCTTCTCTATTGGCGCTCGGTATGATGTTGGCTGGGGCGTCGCGCTCCTACGAGGTATCCCCTTCCCAAGACGATTTGCCGAAGGTGCGGGGCGACTGCCAATCGTGTCATCCCAAGGAGGCGCGCGATTGGGCAGAGTCGCGCCACGCCGCAGCCTGGGAAAGCGAGACCTTTGCTCAAACCTCCCGCAACCGCTCGCTCCGAATGTGCCTGCCCTGCCACGCCCCCGAACCGATTTTGGTCAAAGGCTTCGGGGAACATCCCGACCTACGCGCCGAAGAGCGCACGCACGGAATTGACTGTATCAGTTGCCATCAGGACGCAAACGGCGCCTATCATGGCACACTCGGCACCAAAACCGACGCCCACGCCACCGTCAAGAACGAAAAATTTGGCACTGTGGACATGTGCGCCACCTGCCACGAAATTTTCGGCACTGTGGACTGGTACAAGCAAAGCGAATGGGGCAAAGACCCCAACGGGTGTGTGAACTGCCATATGCCCGTCGTGGAACGCCCCATCGCCACGGGTGAGGGTCTGCCCCCACGCAAAGCACGCATCCACAAGTTTGAAGGCGCCACCCCCGAAATGTTCCAAAAGGGTGTCAAGATGGAAGTGGCACCCCGCGACGGACAACTCCAAATCAAGATGGAGAGCGTGTATGTAGGACACACCGTGCCCACGGGTCCCGAGTATGTGGTGGTGATTGTGGAGGCGCAGTTCCTCAAGGGTGAGCAGGAACTCGCCAAGCGCCAGACCCTGCTGGCGGACAATGTGGCGATTGACGGCTCAGACACACGCCTCAAGCCCGGTGAGCGACGCGTCATCCGCCATCCCATCCCAGAGGGCGCCGAGCAGGTGCGCGTGCGTGTGCTCCACAAGCGCAATCGCGACCTACCCGACGACAAGGCGCGCGTGCTTTATGAAAGCACCACTGCCCTCTAAAACGCCCAAAAGCGCGGGATAAGCAGGCTGGCAACTATCCAGAACAGCAAGTTTAGCGGTGCGCCCACACGCACAAAGTCGCTGAACTGGTACTGACCCACGCCGTAAACCATCGTGTTGGTCTGGTAGCCGATGGGGGTCATGAAGCTGGCAGACGCTGCGTACGCCACCGCAAACAGGAACGGGCGCGCATCCACCCCCATCGCACCCGCGACCTCAATCGCCAGAGCGGACATCAACACCGCCGTGGCGTTATTAGACATCACCTCAGTTAGAAGCGAGGTCAGCAAGTAAAACGCACTCAGCACGATGAACGGTCCGAGCGCGCCCAGTGAACTGACGACCTGGGTGGTCATCCAGCGCGCCGCGCCCGTCGTCTCCATCGCTTTGCCCAGCGCCAACATCGCGCCCAACATCACCAGCAATCGCCAATCTATCGACTGAACCGCCTCGTCGGTCTTCAAGATGCGCGTCAGCACCATCAACAGCGCGCCTCCCATCGCCGTGACTTCGGTGGGATACCAGCCGAGGCTGGCAATCGTAATCACCGCCCCCATAATCGCACCCGCCAACAAGCCTTGCAAGGGATGGCGCGCCTCCGAGACCATCTGAGAAACGACCAAAAAGTCGGGATGATTGAGCAGTTCGGGCAATCGGTCTCGGCTCACTCGCAGAAGGAGCGCGTCGCCCGCTTGCAAAGGCACATC
>OGCI01001019.1_pt1 | contig 26538 bp, 25 predicted proteins | sample 1570021 | NCBI WGS metagenome assembly OGCI01 (sample SAMN06264664, study PRJEB24512) | hot springs metagenome | isolation source: Hot spring water | place: South Africa: Tshipise | collected 2015-06-21 | reverse complement strand
GGTGTGGCAAGATTCATAAATAAAATCGAATAGGAAACACCTTCTGGGTAACCACCCCAGGTGCGAATGATTATGGTTAGAATGCCACAACCGATGCCGAAAAGCCATTGACCGAGTTTAGTTACTGGGCTTGTGACATAATCGGTTGCCATAAAGAAAGCGCCGAGAAAAAGCCCACCAGAGAATAACTGGAACAAGGGATTGGTTTTGGTCGGTAGAATCAATGAAAGGACAAACACCGTGCCAAGGTAAGAAATTGGGATTCGATAGTCAATCACTTTGGTCAATAAGAGAAATATTCCACCAATCAGTAATAACAAAGCCGATGTTTCGCCTAAAGACCCGCCAACATTCCCCAAAAAGAGATTTTTAATTACTGACCAAGAATTCAATTGGGTGAGCGTATCTTTTACTAACGCCAACTGTTCGGTAGTGGTTTTCGGGTCTTTGATGATAATTAAGGTATTTTTCAATAGGGTTAAAGGGGTTGCCTGCGTAACCGCATCAAAACCTGCCAGGTAACCAGAATTTGGTGCCAGCCATTTTGCGGTCATAAAATAGGGCCAGGAGATTGTTAAAAAGGCACGACCGGCCAAGGCAGGATTAACAAAATTATAACCCAAACCACCGAAGAACTGTTTGGCAATGATTATTGCAAAGGCAGAACCGATTACGGGCATCCATAAAGGAACCCCTGGTGGCAGATTGAATGCCAGAAGAATGCCCGTGATTACTGCACTGCCATCAGTGATTGTAATCTTACGGCCAAAAAATTTTTGGGCGCCTGCTTCAAAGATGATAGCCGAAGCAACACTCAAAACCACCAATAATAATGACAATAACAGCAATCACCCCTAAAAAGCCAAGAACATAACGGACAATATCAAAAATTAGCTGTACCGGATCACGATTGACCAAGTAGGGTTGGTTGATCAAAAAATTATTCATCCAATCTTGAGCAAAAGCAACCAAAGGCAATAAAAGAAGAAAGATTGATAAAGCGAGAATTGTTTTTTTCATATTTTCCCTCTTTTAATTATCTTTTAAATCGACCTTTTAAAGAATACGAAAAATTGAAAATTTTTATTTTCCTAGCAAGTTAATAATCCTATTCTACTTTCAAAAAGAAAGAAGTCAAGAAAAGTTATCCACATTCTCTTATACTCAACACCAATAATTCGAGTCAGAATAAAATTGACTAAACTGTAAGCAAAAAAAACAACCGCTAAACCTAAGACCGCCCAGACTAAAGTATTTTTACCTCTTTTGACTGCTTCAACATTGCCACCTGAGGTCATCCAGGTAATGCCACCATAAATAAACATAATTAAAGCCAAAACACCGATCAGACCCAAAACAACTTTAATAATTCGAGCGATAATATCTGGAATTTCGCCTGGCACAGCTGGCGGTAGTTCAATAGCTAAGTTGTCTTGAGCAAAAATAGGTAAAACAAACAATAAACCATAAACAGTAAACAATAAACTAAAGAGGGCTATTTTTTTAGAAAAAGACATAGAATTTAGAAATTATTCTTATTTTTTCTCACAACAGACTCTTTCTATTTCAGTAGTGTCTTTTCCACAAACAAATTTAATAGTATTTTCTTTACATTGATCTTTTGGATAACAAGCATAATTTTGGCCATATTTCTTACACTCTTTTTCTTTTTTCAATTTCTCACCAGGGAAAACATACCATTTCTGACCAAAAATTTGACATGACTCAGCAATCGCTCCTCGAGATAAACCACAGACAATCAAATTAACAACCTGCCAGGCAAAGAAAACAATTAAAAGACCAATTAAAGTGCCAACTAAAATTTTTTTTCCTTTTTTGACTTGTTCTGGGTTACCAGCTGAGGTTATCCAAATTATACCACCAACAATAAAAAAGATAAGAGCCAGAACACCAACCAATCTTAAAATCAATTTTGAAACACTAACGACTATTCTTAAAATATCATTAAGACTACAATCTCCTTTTTCACGACACTCTGGACTTACTTCTGCTAATAAATACCAATCTTGAGCAAAAACAGGTCTAGTAAAACTAAAAATTAAAAGGGAAAGAGCAAAAAGTAAAGAAAGAAATTGAAAATTGAAGATTGAAAATTGAAAATTTTTCATCTAATACCTAAATTTATTTTTTGAACAGCGAAATCTATTGCCTCTTGATAAGTTCTTTTGCCTTCATTAATATCATCAATCATCTCTTTGAAGGCTTTTTCCATTAAAAGAGGGTTTTTACCTTGATACCAAGAAGAAGCAGTTAAAGCTTGAGAGGCAAAAACTTCTAAATCAGGATCTTCTAATTGAGAAGCAATTAAAGCCCTTAAAGCGGTTGGTTTCTTAGCCCGCATTAAATAAGGAATTGGATTTTGGCTTGCCCAATTTAAAAAAACCCAAGCCATTTCTATATTTTTACTTTTTCTTGAGACAACTTGAACTTGATAATTGGCAAAATTTATCTCTTTGATTGCCCCACTTCTTTGAGGCATTTTGGTAATACCTAAATTTAAACCAGGGGCTTGAGTTTTGATTAAAGGTAAGTGATAGGCGTAACCAAAAAAGAAAGCCAGTTTTCCTTGAATAAATATTTCTAAAGAAGATGGCATTTCTTTATGCCAGGTATAAATTTCCTTGTTTTTATCTTGGAAATCAGTATAGAATCTTAAAGCCTCTTCAGCCGGAAAATAGCTTGGGTCATCAGGCCAAGCTCTATTAAAAACTGCTAAGCCAGTCGGATCAGACATTTGAATCCCACTTTGCATAATTAAAAGGGAAAGAATATCAGTTGGTCTTTCAATATTATTAGCCGTACCTAAGGCCGCACCAGCTTGAAAAATATTTTTTTGTTTGTCAAGAAGGGTTGTTTTGATAACCGCCTCAACAAATTCCTGCCAATTCTTTGGTGGTTCAGGTAAACCAGCGGCATCTAAAAGATCTCGATTATAATAAAGAACTAAAGTATCAAAAGAAAGGGGCAAGCCAACAATCCTTCCATCAAGGAAAACATCTTTTTCTACCTGACCAATAAATTTTTCTTTTAATTCTTTTAAAGTCAAAAGACTCTTTTCTTCGGTAATGACTTTGGTTCTTGAAGCGCAACCTGGGCCAGTTTTGACTTCTCTTTTTAAAGCCACTTTAGCCGGCATTGGCGCAATCCACTCTTGATATTCTCTTAACCAAGTATTAGGTAAAGAAAAAATATCAGGACCAGCATTCCTCGCCCAAGCCTGAATTAAAGCCTGGCCATATTCTTCATAACGGAGTTTTCTGACTTCAATATTAAGATGGGGATAAAAAACCCTAAAGCCATTGATTAAATCAGAAAAATCTGAGGGTTGCTCCCAAACTACCCACCAGGAGAGATTAATCGGCGGTAAAATCGGTTTTATTTCTCGGGGACCAGGTATTGGCATTGGCCCAATCTGACCTCTGACCGCTGGACTAAAGAGAAAAAGAGAGAAAATTAGAGAAAAGATTAAAAATTTTATAAGTCGCATAATCTTTTCTTAAAAGTTTAAAAATATTTTTTATTTTTGATTTGTGTATTTTATTTTTTATATTTTATTTTTTATTTTGATAAGGTATTTTTTCAAATCATTTTTTATTTTTGGATGTTTTAAACCAATTTCGATATTTGCTCTGAGCCAGCCAATTTTATTGCCGCAAGAAAGCCACTGACCCTGATATTGATAAGCATAGATTTGTTTTTCCTTAAGTAAAATTTTTAAAGCATCAGTTAAATAAAGTTCTTCTCTTTCTCTTGGTTTTTTCATTTTGGCTAAAATTTCTAAAATTTCAGGCTCAAGAATATAACGACCAACAATAGCTAAATTTGAAGGTGCCTCTTTTATGGATGGCTTTTCAATTAAATCTAAAACCCGATAGATTCTTTTTTTAATTTTTTTTACTTTAACTACACCATAATGAGAAACCTCTTTAAGCGGAACAGGGCAAATAGCTAAAACAGTGCTTTGATATTGCTGATAAATTTTTATTAACTGTTTTAAACAAGGAATTCGACTGACAATCACATCATCAGCAAAAAATAGGACAAAGGGTTGGCTTTTAATTTGTTTTTCAGCACAAAGAATAGCATCACCAATACCAAGAGGTTTTTCTTGATAGAGATAGCTAAAATTGGCAAAATGATTAATTTTTCTCACTTCTTGGAGAAAATCTTTTTTTCCTCTCTTGGCTAAAAAATACTCTAATTTTTTATTTTTCCTAAAATAATCTTTAATAATTTCTTTTTCCGGTGAGAGAACAAAAATAATCTCTTTAATCCCAGAGGCAACCACCTCTTCAACTAAGTATTGAAGAACTGGTTTATCAATTAAAGGCAGGGTCTCTTTAGGAAAAGTTTTAGTGATCGGTAAAAACCTTGTCCCTAAACCAGCAGCTAAAATAACAGCTTTCATATTCTCTTCTCAACTCTTATTTTACCACCTGGTTCTAAAATAGCAAGGTCACCCCGACTAAGTCTGCCAGTCAATAAATAGTTAGCCAAGGCATTATTAACCTCTTCTTGGATCACCCTTCTTAAAGGCCTGGCCCCGAAAACCGGATCGTAACCCTTTTCAACTAATTCTTCAATTACCTCCTCACTTGCCTCAAAGCTAATCCCCTTTTCTTCGAGTTGCTTGGTCAATTTTTTTAAAAGTAATTTGGCAATCTCTTTTAATTCCCTTTTTCCTAATGCTTTAAAAACAACAATTGCATCAAATCGATTTAAAAACTCTGGTCGAAAATAAGGTGAAAGTTTCTCCTTAACCAAAACCTCCCTAATCTCCTCTATTGTTCTTCCCTTTCTCATTTCCTCTTGAATAAAATCAGTTCCGGCATTAGAAGTACCAATAATAATTAAATTAGTAAAATTTATTGTCCGGCCCTGCCAATCAGTTAACCGACCTTCATCCATAACCTGTAAAAAAAGATTTAAAATATCAGGATGAGACTTTTCAATCTCATCAAGCAAAAGCAAGGAAAAAGGTAATTTACGAACTGCCTCAGTTAAAACACCTCTCGGTTCAGAAGAAGAACCAATCAATCGACCAATTGACTCAATTGTCTGAAATTCACTCATATCTAATCTAATCATTCTCTCTTCTTTGCCAAAATAAACCTCAGTCACTGTTTTTGCTAATTCTGTTTTACCAACCCCGGTTGGCCCTAAAAACAAAAGATTAACAATTGGTTTTTTTGGATCCCGTAATTCAGTTCTTGCCCTTCTAATTGCTGAAGCAACTAAATTGACTGCCTCTTCTTGATTAACAATCCTTTCATGAATTTTCTTTTCTAAAATAAGCAATTTTTCTTTTTCCTCCCGACCAATTTTTTCTGTCGGAATACCAGTTTTTTTAGAAACAATTTCCGCCACTTCATCTTTTGAAACAAAACTTCCTGGCCCTTTCTTTTGTCTGACATAAAGAGCAACTTCCTCTAAAAGACTAATTGCTTTTTCTGGTAAAAATTTTTCATAAATATAACGTTCTGATAATTCAACTGCTTTTTCTAAGGCACCATAAGAAAAGAAAACCCTATTCTTTGCTTCAATATAAGAGACATTTGCCTGACAAATAAGAATTGCCACTTCCTTCTCTGGTTCATCGATCTTGATCTTGGTTAAAGTTTGTCCAAGAGCTGTCGACTCTAAATAACGTTCGTAGGGCCCAGGAATCGAAGTGCCAAGAAGTAAAAAATATTTTTTTTCTACTACTTCAGCTAAAATCTCTGAAATATCTAATTCTCCCTCCGTTGTTTTAATGCCAGTCATATTATGAATATCCTTAATAAATAAAACAATATTACCAGCCCTGATAATTTCCTCAATAATCATCTGAATCCTTTGTTCTAACTCACCTGGCTGAGTTGCCCCAGCAATCAAGCGGCCAAGAGAAAGACTAACCAATCTTTTATCAGAAAGAACTTTTGGCACTTCCTCAGAAATCATTTTTCTGGCTATTCCCTCAATAATCGTTACTTTGCCCACGCCTGGCTGACCAACCAAAACTAAGTTTTTTCTTTGACTCTCTAAAATTCTAAAGATCTCTTCAATCTCCTTTTCCCGACCCAGACAAGGACCGAGATAGCCTCTTTTAGCCAAATCAGTTAAATCTTGGGAAAAACTATCTAAAAAAGGTGTGACCACTGCTGTCATCGCCAAATTAATCCTGCTCTTTCCTTTTATTGCCGCTCCCTTAGCCAATTTCTGCCAATCCTCCCTTATTTCTTCATAAACTTCTTTCCATCTGATAACATTCTTTATCTCTTCCGGTTTTATTTCAAGATCATCAAAAATTGATTTAATTGACTTATTCTCAGAAGCCAAAAAAAGAAGAATCTCCAAAGGCCTGACTAATTCTCTCTTTTTTCGATATGCTTCAAGAAGGGCTTTGATTAATATCTCCCTACTCTCCAAAGAAAAATCTATTTTCTTTCTCTCATAATTAATTTGAGACAGCCCCAAAATTCCGGCTATTTTTTCTTTTATCCCCAGCCAGGAAATTCCTAATCTTGAAAGAACAATCGCCCCCTCTTCTTGTTTAAGGACCCCAACAAAAAGATGAATCGGCTCTATCTTTTGGTGATTTAGTTTTTTGGCTAAAAGAAAAGCAGCCGCTAAAACTTTTTCTGAAGATTGAGACAAGAAATCATCAACATTAATTTTTTCTTCTTTTTCAAAAGATAAAATCAAACTCTTTCTTTCTTTACCCCTTTCTTTTAAGTAGATAAGAAAGAGACCACTGAGCAAAGAAAACCAAAAAATGGTCATCAAATCCGTGATTTGTAATTCATATATTTGTAAAAATTTCGTAATTCGTAGCCCTCTAAAAATTGCCTGAATTAAAGAGATTGTCCCAAGCAAAAGAAAAAGATAAAGGAAAATTTTAAAAATAATTGAGAGAAATCTTTTTATTTTTGACAAAGCAAGAAAAGAGGCTGAAATTTCTTTCTCAAAAAAAATAGTTTTACCATCTACGACCATTCGAATATCTTTTTCTTGTTGCTCTTTGGCCATAATTCGCGATTAATTCGATTTAATTTGTAAATAATTTGAGAGCTAAATAATTGGCGGAAAAAAGAAGTAGCGACATGAATTATCTAAATGACAAATTATCTCATAAAAAATAAGTAAAGGTAAGAAAAGATAGCCAATTAAAAGAACTAAAGAAATAATAAGAAAAATAACAATTTTAAAAATTTGCCAAGAAAGATGAATAATTCTCATAAAGAAACTAATGATTCTTCCTTCACGCGACCAATCACCATACATTGGTTTAAAAAGATTAGCAATAAGAATTTTAAAAACAAATGGGCAAGAAACTTCTTTTATATTTTTTTTCAAAAAATTGAAAAACTTTAAAAACCCTAGGCTATACCACCAAACCGGAAAATAAAGAATAGTAAAAATCGGATCAAAAATAAAATTTTTAAAAATGATAAGGCCCATAAATTCTCATAGAATATTTAGAAAGGAATCAACTGTTTTTGTTTTGTTTTTTTTAAAGATTAAAAGTTGTTGGAGAATAGTTAAGATTAGATTAGCCAACCAATAGAAGATTAAACCGGCCGGCAAACTCATGCCAATAATGACTGTAAAAATAGGCATCATTACAATCATCTGTTTATTCATTATAGCCATCATACTTTCATCTCGAGCTCCTTTTTCTTTTTTAACTTCGGGTGGTGGTTTTTTAGTTGAAAGCATTTTTGTTTGAAAAAATTGAACCAGACCAGTCAAAAGAGCTAACCAGAAACTTCTTTCGGCAAAATTAACCAAACCAAAAGCCAAAGGATTAAGTTGACCAGGATTATAGATAAATGGATAAAGAGAAAGTTGCTGAGTAGAGATACCAGTTACAAAGACTTGATAAACAGCAATTAAAATTGGCAGTTGAACAAGAATAGGTAAACAAGAGGAAAATGGATTAATTTTATGTTGGCGATAAAGTTCAATCATTTCTTGACCGAGCCTAACTTTATCTGAAGCAAACTTTTTCTTAATCTCACTCATTTTTGGTTGAAGTTCAGTCAAAGATTTTTGGGCTTTAATTTGAGAAATGGAAATGGGATAAAGAATCAGTTTAAGAAAAATCGTCAGAAAGATAATGGCTAAACCCAAATCTCGAAAAGCAATTGTATTGTAAAAGAAAACCAAAAGGTTAAGTAAGGGCTGGTAAAGAATGAGGTTAAAAAGTTGGATCATTTGAGATTAAATTAGGGTGACTGAGGCGAGTTTATCGTTTTTATCTTTAAATCTCATTAATCTCACACCCTGAGAGACTCGACCAAGTAAAGGCAGACTCTTAAGAGGAATTCTTAAAACTTGGCCAAATCTTGAAACAATAATAAGATCTCCCTTTACTTGCTTGGGCAAATTTTTTTCATCAATAATTAAAGTTTTAACAAGTTTTCCAGTTTTTAAAGAAATTTTAGCTGCCTTAATCCCTAAGCCTCCTCTTTTTTGTTCTCGGTAAAAAGAAAGAGGGGTTTTTTTGCCAAAACCGTTCTCGGTAAAGACGAAAATTTTCAATTCTTTATCTTTGCCTGCCATGATTACCTGCAAATCTATGATTTCATCTCCTTTTTTCAATTTTATTCCCTTTAAACCCTTAGCCTCTCTTGAGAGAACCCTGATTTCTTTTTCCTTAAATCTTATCGACTGACCAAGGGCAGTGAATAAAATCACTTCGTCCTGACCTGAACTAAGTTTAGTAGATTTAAGAAAATCGTTCTTGGCTAAAGTCAAAACTTTTAGGCCCTTCTTTCTTTTTTTCTCTAAATTTTCTTTTTTGATTTTTTTTATCAAGCCATTTTTAGTTGCTAAAATTAAATACTTTTTGGGCAGAAGTTGGTCAGCAGTTAAAATAAAGGAAACTTTCTCCTCGGGAAAAAGATCTAATAAATTAGTTATTACTTCACCCCGGCTCGGTCTTGTTAATTCCGGAATCTCATAAGTTTTTGAATGGAAAACTTTGCCCTGATTAGTAAAAAAATAAATGTCAGAAAGAGTTGAAGAGAATAAAACTTCCTTTAAAAAATCATTTTCTTTTATTTCAAAGCCAATTAATCCCTGACCACCCCTGGCCTGTGAGGGAAAAAGTTGGGGAGAAATTCTCTTGAGATAACCATCTCTGGTCATCATAATCAGCATTGGCTCCTCTTCAATTAAGTCTTCCTCTTTTAATTCTTTTTGTTTAGTAAAAATTATTTCTGTTCTTCTTGGCTGAGTATATTTTTCTTTTAATTCTCGAATTTCTTTTTTTATGACCTCGGAAATTTTCCCTGGCACCTCTAAAATCTTCTTTAGTTCTTTTCTTTTCTCCTTCTTTTCTTTAAGTTCTAATTCAATTCTTTCTCTTTCTAATCTATTCAATTGATAAAGTTTCATTTCCAAAATTGCAGAGGCTTGTTTCTCTGAGAGGTGAAATTTCTTTTCTAAATTTATCTTTGCTTTTTCTTTATCTTTAGACCTCCTAATCAAATCAATAACTAAGATAATCTTTGGCAGAACGACTTTAAATCCTGTTAAGATTTCAATTCTCTTTTCAATCTCGGCTAATTCAAACTCAGTTCTTCTTCTGACAATTTTTTCTCGATGTTTTAAAAACTCTGTTAAAATCTCCTTTAGGGAAAAAGTTTTTACTTCAAAATCTGGTGAGAGAGCGACTAGATTAAAATAAAAAGGTTCTTGCAGGCTAGTTAAAGTAAAAAGACGATTCAAGACTCTTTTTGGTTGACTAGATTTTTTAAGTTTCATCACGATTCTTATTCCTTCTTTGTCAGAAAGGTCTTTTATTTCCCTAATTTCTTGAATTTTCCCCTCTTTTTTTATTTCACCGATTCTTTTTAAAAGCAGGCTTTTATTGACTTGATAAGGAATCTCTCTGATCACAATTTGCCAGCTTTTGTCCTTCTTTTCCAAAACTTCTGTTTTTGCTCTAATTAAAACCGACCCCTTGCCAGAAGAATAGGTTTCTTCTAATTCTCGACCGCCAAAAACTATCCCACCGGTTGGAAAATCAGGACCTTTAATAATTTTTAATAAATCTTTATTTGTTGCCTGGGGGTTTTCAATCAAATAGATTAAACCATCACAAACCTCATCTAAATTATGGGGGGGGATACTGGTAGCTACGCCAACAGCAATACCTGAACTGCCATTTAAAAGAAGTTGAGGTAGGGGCGAAGGTAAAACAACTGGTTCTTTTCTTGTTCCATCATAATTAGGCATAAAATCAACAGTATTTTTCTCAATATCTTTTAACATCTCTTCACCGAATTTTGACATTTTCATTTCTACGTACCTCATGGCTGCATACTCGCTTGGTTCGTCAACTGAACCCACATTTCCTTGACCTTGAATCAAAGGATATCTCAAAGAAAAATCTTGAGCCATTCTTATTGCCGCATCATAAACTGCTTGATCGCCATGAGGGTGGTAACGGCCTAAGCATGAACCAACAACAGTTGCTGATTTTCTATATTTAGCATCATGCCAAAGCCTATCTTCCCACATCGTATATAGAATTCTTCTTTGAACTGGCTTTAATCCATCTCTAATGTCTGGCAAGGCTCTCGAAACAATGACACTTAAAGCATAATCTAAATAACTTTCCTTCATCTCTTCCTCAAGAGGTTTTTTTTCTATTTTTTCCATATTCATTCTTTGTTTAGATATTCTAAAATTTTCTCTTTTAATTTTTCTATCTCTTGGTTGATAATTCGGGATTCATTCGATTTAATTCGTGGATAATTTGAGATCTTCAAACCTCGAAGAAACTTATTGAAGTTTTCTCTTAAGAGAAAACTCTGGTTAATTAAATCTTTTATTAAATTATCTTCTTCTATCTTCTTTTTAGGAAAAATCTTTAAAAAAGTTAGCCAAAGAATTAATAAAATTATTAAACTGATGACTACCAAAAACCAGAGTTTTCTTTCTTTTATTCTTTTATCTGACATATTCGAGATTTATTCAATTTAATTCGTGAATCATTCGCGACCTTAAATATTTGGTTTCAAAATCACCAATTTTGATTTCTCCCAAGAAAGGTCTCTTTTTTTAATTTTCAATTTCTCTAAGATTTCGACTTTTGAAGAACCAATTTCTTGGGCAAATTTTTCTAAAACTTTGGGAATTTTTTCTTCTTTTGTCAAAAATAAATCAAAAGGAACAACTAGTTTCGGCTGAACCCCTTTTATAAACCCTACCCCTTCTTTAGAAATAAAATTAAAGGGAATTAAAATAATTTCGCTCTTACTTATTTTCTTTAGATGTTCTTGACTTGGAAATTTAGAAATTTTACTAAGAAAACAAATTTTTATATTCTCTAACTCAATTAAGTAAATTGTCTTAAGAACTCCTTTTTCTTGATGAGGAATTCCTTGAATAAAAATATTTTTTATTTCATATTCACCTGGTGTAAAAAATGAAAAAAAATTATTGACTCTCTCCTTTCTTCTATCTAACTCCTGAAATGAGGAAAAAAGAAAAAGATCAGCTAAAAAACGAGGATTTTTAAAACCTCTTTTCTCTGGTGAAAAGGGATCAGTTAAGAGACTGATTTCTCCGGAAATTATTTTAAAGCAACTTTCTCCATACCAAATGATTTGCATAGACCATTACGAATTATGAATTAAAATACAAATATACAATATTATTTTATCATCTCTTTACTTATTTGTCAAAATTTGTTATAATTTTTAATATGGAAAAATTATTAAAAAGGATAAAAAATCAATTAAAAATTGGCCAAGTTGTTAAAGGAAAAGTTCTTAAAATAGGAAAAAATGAGATCTGGCTTGATTTAGAAGGCCTGGCCACTGGTATTGTTCGTGGTCAGGAACTTCAAGATGAATTGGAAGATTACTCAAATCTAAAGATTGGTCAAGAAGTAATAGCCACCGTTATCAAAGAAGAGAATGAAAGAGGCGAGGTAGAACTTTCTTTTCGATCAGCTTCTCATTTAAAGACCTGGGAGACTCTTAAAAAAATTCAAGAGGAGAAAAAACCAATTGAGGTAAAAGTTCTTGAGGCTAATCGAGGTGGATTAGTTGTTCAGTATAAAAAGGTCCGAGGTTTTATCCCTTCTTCTCATCTTGCTAGTCCGCATTTTCCTCAGGTGGCTAACGGAGATAAAAATAAGATTTTAGAAAAACTCAAACAACTGGTTGGTAAAACTTTAGAGGTAAGAGTAATTGATGTTCAAGCAGTAGGTAATAAAGTTATTTTCTCAGAAAAAGAAATAGAATCTGAAAGAAGAAATCTTTTATTTAAAAAATATAAAGTTGGTGATCTTATTGAAGGGGAAATTGTTGGTATTTCTCCTTTTGGTGCTTTTCTTGAATTCGATGAGAAAATCAGGGGCTTAATTCATATCTCTGAATTAGCCTGGCAAAGAGTTGGAAAAATAGAAGATATTGTCAAGATTGGTGAAAAAATAAAAGCAAAAATTTTGTCAATTGATGATGGTAAAATTTCTCTTTCTCTAAAAAGATTATCATTTGACCCTTGGCAGAAAATAGAAGAAAGATATAAAGTTGGCGATAAAATATCTGGGAAAATTTTCCGAGTTACCCCTTATGGAATGTTTGTTGAGGTCGATAAAGACATCCACGGTTTGGTTCATATTTCTGAGATCCCAAAGGAATTTTTAGCTGACCATCAAGAAAATAAAATTGGTAAAATTTTTGAGTTTAAAATCATTTCTTTAGAACCTGAGGATCATCGTTTAGGACTTTCTTTAAAAAATATATGAAAAAATTAATTATAAATCTTCTCATTATTATTATTCTATTTCTAATTATCAGTGGTCTATTTAGTTTGTTAAGTTCTCCTTTGACGAAAGTAAAAGAAATAAGTTTAGATAATTTTATTACTAAACTTCAGGAAGGGAAAATAAAAACAATTACTATTGAGGAAAATAAGATAAACATTATTACCAAAGATGATAAGAAAGAAGTACTTTACAAGGAAGAAAAAGAGACTTTGGCTTCCCTTTTAGATTATTATCAAGTTTCACCTGATGTCTTAAAGGGTATCTCGATTATTGTAAAACCTCCAGTTGGAAAAAATGTTTTTCTCCAGATTATTCTGCCTTTTCTTCTACCACTTCTTTTACTTATTGGCATTATTTATTTCTTTATTCGTCAAATAAGAGGTGGTGCTCAAGAGGCATTTCGCTTTGGCGAAGCTCAGGCAAGAGAAATAAAACCAGGTGAAAAAACAAAAGTCACTTTTAAAGAAGTGGCTGGAGTTAGAGAGGCAAAAGAAGAACTAAAAGAAATTGTTGAATTTCTAAAAAATCCAAAAAAGTTTACGGCTTTAGGAGCAAAAATTCCTAAGGGCGTTTTACTGATGGGTATGCCGGGAACAGGAAAAACTTTATTAGCAAAAGCAGTGGCAGGTGAAGCTAATGTTCCATTTTTTCATATCTCTGGTTCTGAATTTGTCGAAATGTTTGTTGGAGTTGGAGCAAGTAGAGTCCGGTCACTTTTCCGCCAGGCAAAGAAATCTGTCCCGGCAATTTTATTTATCGATGAACTTGATGCCGTTGGCAGACAAAGAGGAGCTGGTTTGGGTGGTTCTCATGACGAAAGAGAGCAAACTTTAAATCAGATTTTAGTTGAAATGGATGGCTTTGAGCCAAACATTGGATTAGTTGTCTTAGCGGCTACAAATCGCCCTGATATCTTAGACCCCGCCCTTCTTCGACCAGGTCGATTTGACCGAAGAATTATTTTAGATATGCCTGATGTTAAAGACCGTGAAGAAATTTTAAAAATCCATGCTCATGGCAAACCTTTAGCTAAAGATATTTCTCTAAAAAAAATTGCTGAGAGAACGCCTGGCTTTTCTGGCGCAGATTTGGCTAATCTGATGAATGAAGCAGCTATCCTGACTGCTCGCCGGGGAAAAGATAAAATTTACCAAACAGAAATTTTAGAAGCAATTGAAAAAGTCCTTTTAGGACCGGAAAGGAAATCTCATATCCTTTCAGAAAAAGAAAGAAAAGTCGTTGCTTATCATGAATCTGGCCATGCTTTAGTTGCTCATTTTTTACCAAATTGTGATCCGGTCCAAAAAGTTTCCATTATTGCTCGTGGTCAGGCAGCTGGCTATACTTTAAAAATGCCAGAGAAGGAAAGATATTTGAAATTTAAATCAGAATTTTTAGATAATCTGACTGCTCTTTTAGGTGGTTATGCAGCTGAGGAAGAAATCTTTGGTGAAGTAACGACCGGTGCAGCTAATGATTTAAAACAAGCAACTGAAATGGCAAAAAAATTAGTGACTGAATTTGGCATGAGCGAAGTTCTTGGCCCACGAACTTTTGGCGAACGTCAAGAACTAATTTTTTTAGGTCGAGAGATAGCTGAGCAGAAAGATTACTCAGAGAAATTAGCTCAAATGATCGATGAGGAGGTTTCTAGGTTTATCAATCTCTGTTATACCAAAGCAAAAAAGATAATAAAAAATAAAAAGGGGTACTTAGAAAAAATTGCTAAAAAACTTTTAGAAAAAGAGACGTTAGAAAGAGAGAGTTTTTTGAAAATTTTTAGTTAAATGTTTAAAGAAATTTTAAAGAAATCTTTAGTTATTACTTGGCGTAGTCCAGTTCTTTGGATTTTTGGTTTTTTTTCTTCTCTTTTTTTTATTTTTAGCAATGAAATTCTCTTATTTTTTCTGATAGTTGGAGGGATATTTAGATTATTGAGGGAAGATTTTTTATCTTTGAGTTTAAAAGCAACCGAGGCCCCAGCCGCTGAAAATATTCATTTTTTTATGGTTTTTTTATTAATTGTTAGTATCTTTTTTCTATTTTTAATTTTTGTTTTTTCAGAGATCTTTTTGATTTTTTCCTTAAAAGAAATTGACCAGAAAAAAATTTTTATTTTTAAAGACTCCTGGCAAACAGCAAAAAGAAATATTTTGCCAGTTCTTTTTTTTCATTTAATTGGTCTATTTCTTTTTGGTTTCTTTTGGTTAGCAGCTGGATTTTTTTCTTATCAATTAGGAGAAATTTTTTTATTTTTTACCATCATTCTTTTTCTCCTAATTGTGCCAATTATTTTTTTTATTATTCGCTATGCAATTTTTTATTTAATCATCGAAAAAAAATCTTTAAATGAAGCGATTAAATTTGGTTTTTTTCTGTTTAAAAAAAAATGGTTAAAAACACTTTGTCTAGCTCTAATTCTTTTTTTAATTATTATTTTCTTTAGTCTTTTCTCTTTGTTTAGTTTAATCCTCCTACTTTATCCTCTTCGTTTAGGAACTTTATTTTTTACCAATCTTTTAGGAGAATATGGGTTTTGGCTGATGTTCGTTTTAATGACAATTTTAATCCTCAGCCTCCAAATTATTTTTACTGGTTTTATTAATACCTATCAGATAAACTGTTGGGTTCTCTTTTTTTTAAGAATAAAAAGTGGAAATTTTGTTGATAAACAAATAAAATTAAAAAGGGAATGAGTTTTCACAATTTATTCCCAGTTTTTTCCTTTTCTTTATTTCTAAAAAATATTAGAATAAAAAAGGTTAAGACTTATTAACAAAAACATTTTTCTTACTATTACTATAAATTATTAAAACTTATATGAAAGGAATATTTCTTCAAAAAAATCTAATTAAAGGTTTAGAGAAGGTTTCACATTTAGCAATGGTTAGTAAAACTTCTTTACCAATTTTAGGCAATATTCTTTTAAAAATGGAAAAAGGATTACTCTATCTTACTTCAACCAATCTTGAAATAGCTATTGAAACCTATATTAGAGGTAAAATAGAAAAAGAAGGAATTTTTACTCTCCCAGCTTCTCTCTTTTTTTCCCATGTTGCTTTTCTACCCAATGAACCTTTAGTTTTAGAAGTAGTTAAGGATGAATTTTCTTTGAAATATAAAAATGGAGAAACAAAAATAAAAGGATTACCAAGTGAAGAATTTCCCCTTATTCCAAAATTAGAAAAAAAAGAAAAGTATTCTGTTTCTTGTAAAGAATTAAAAAAGGCTGTTCAGCAGGTTATTATTTCCTGCAGCCCTTCAGAAGTTAGACCAGAAATAAGTGGTATTCTTTTTCATTTCTCTCCTGAGTCAAGAACCCTGACTTTAGTTGGCACTGATAGTTATCGTTTAGCCGAAAAAATTATTCCTTTAAAAGAATTGCCGGACCTTAAAAAAACTGCTAAGGTAATTGTCCCAATTAAAGCTCTTCAAGAATTTCTAAGAATTTTTGATTCAGAAGGAGAAGAAGAATTAGAAATCATCTTTTCAGAAAACCAAATCTTTTTTTCTTCTAAAGAGACAAGTTTAATTTCAAGAGTTATTCAAGCAGAATTTCCTGACTATAAAGAAATTATTCCTAAGAATTTTAAGACTAAAGCAATTTTAGAAAGAGAATCTTTAATTAGGATAATAAAAGGAATTGCTCCTTTTTCTAAAACCGGTCTTAATGATATTTGTTTTGATTTTTATCCAGAACCAGAGAAGGTAAAAGTTATCCTTTCTTCTTTAAATACCCAACTTGGAGAGAGTAAAGCTGAAGTTAGTGGAGATGTTTCCGGAGAGAAGAATAAACTTCTTTTTAACTATCGGTATTTACTTGACGGACTTTCTAATATTAGTACTCCAGAATTTTCTCTTGAAATCATTGATGATTCTTCCCCATCTCTTCTTAAACCGTTTCCGGAAGAAAATTTTCTTTATCTGATTATGCCAATTAAAACGTAGTCGCGAATAACGATATTTGTAAAAATCAGTGACCATGTTTAGAAGAATGGAAAAAATTGATGAGTTAATCAAGAGACTTTTAGGAGAAATTATTCTTAAGAACTTCGAATTCCTATTAGGATCTCTAGTTACCATCAATAAAGTAAAAACAGATCAAAATCTTAAAGAAACAAAAATTTATTTAAATGTTTTTCCAGTTGAAAAAGCAGAAAGAGTTTTTAACCTGCTTAATAAAAAAACTTCATTTTTTCAAAAAATGTTGGCTGAAAAACTTTCTTTCCGCTCCCTACCAAAGATAAAATTTATTCTTAATTTAGGATTTGAATAATCAATTTCCTAATGGTATAATAACTAATTATATGTACCTTGTCCCAACAGTAATTGAAAAATCTCAATTTGGGGAAAGGGCTTATGATATTTACTCTCGGCTTTTAAAGGAAAGAATTATCTTTTTAGGTGATATCATTACTGATGATGTGGCTAACACAGTGATTGCCCAACTCTTATTTTTAGAAAGTGAAGATAAAAATAAAGATATCAAGCTCTATATCAATACACCAGGTGGAAGCGTGACCGCTGGTTTGGCGATCTATGATACAATGCGATATGTAAAACCAGAAGTGATGACTATTTGTGTTGGTTTAGCTGGTAGTATGGGCGCGGTTTTATTGGCGGCTGGAGCAAAAGGAAAAAGATTTGCTTTACCGAATTCAGAGGTAATGCTTCATCAGGTAATGGGCGGAGCAGAAGGTCCGGCCATTGATATTAAGATTAGAGCAGAGCACATTTTAAAGGTTAGAAAGAGGATTAATGAGATTCTTTCTTTTCATACTCATCAACCAATTGAGAAAATAGAAAGGGATACGGATCGAGAATTCTTTATGACGGCTAAAGAAGCAAAGGATTATGGATTGATTGATGAGATTATTAAGTGAGTCGCGAATTGACACGAATTAAATCAGATTAAAAGCCGAGAAGAAAACGGCTTTATTTTTATATGAATGAGGATTTTGTGCCAATTGTTATTTTTACTGGCATAGTGGTTGGTGCCCTAGTTGGTTATTATTTCAGAAAATTTATCATGGCTCGTTTTTTTGATAGTTTAGAGATGAAGATAAAAGAGTTAGAGATGAAGATAAAAGAGAGGGAAGAAAAGGCGAAAAGAGAGGCCCAGGAAATTTTGCTTCAGGCTAAAACAGAGTCTCTTAAGATTATTGAGAAGGCTAAAGATGAGATTAAAAAAGAGGAAATGTTAAAAAGACGAGAAATAGGGGTGGCAGAAGAGAAATTGGAGAGAAGAAGAGAGATTTTTGAAAAAAAAATCGTTGAGTTTGAAGAAGAAAAGAGGAGAATGGCGCAGGAGACAAAAAAAATTCAAGGATTAAAAGAGGAGGTCTTAAAGATAAAAGAGGAGGCGAATTTGCGTCTGGAAAAAATTTCTGGCTTGACTAAAAAAGAGGCTAAAGACTTTCTTTTGGAACAGATAGAGAAAGAGTATCAAGAGGAAATTTTAAACCGATTAAGAAAACTTGAAAAACAAGGAGAAAAGGAAATTGAAAAAAAGGCGCAAGAACTTTTGTCTTTGGCGATGGAAAGATATGCTTCCTCGGTCGCTCAGGAAAGGACGACTTCAACAATTGGTTTACCCTCGGAAGAAATGAAGGGTCGAATTATTGGCCGGGAAGGAAGAAATATTAGAGTTTTGGAACAATTAACCGGAACTGAAATTATTATTGATGATACACCTGAGATAATTACTGTTTCCTCTTTTTCTCCCCTGAGAAGGGAATTAGCAAAAAGAGTCTTGATAAAATTGATTAAAGACGGTCGGATTCAACCAGCTAGAATTGAGAGAATAGTTGAAGAGAAGAAAAAAGAACTAGCTGATGAAATTAAAGAAGCTGGTGAAGAGACGGCTTATAATTTAGGTGTGCCTGGGCTTGAGCCAAAACTCCTTCAACTTTTAGGTCGGCTTAAGTATCGAACAAGCTATGGTCAAAATGTTCTTCAGCATTCGGTTGAGGTGGCTCAGATTGGTGCTTTGATTGCTTCAGAATTAGGTGTTGATGAGTCGGTAGTAAAAAAAGCTGGTCTTCTTCATGATATTGGTAAAGCGCTTGATCAAGAGACAACCGGCAGCCATCCAGAGATTGGAAAAAAAATAGCTGAAAAATTTGGTTTAAGTGAAGAGGTAATTATTCCGATTGCTACTCATCATTTAGATTCTCCCCCAACCTTAGAAGCGATCATTGTTAAAGTTGCTGATGCAATTTCTGGGGCAAGATTAGGGGCACGAGCAGAAAGTTATGAGGATTATTTAAAGAGACTAGAAGATCTTGAGAGGATTGCTCTTTCTTTTCCTAAGATTGAAAGGGCTTTTTGTCTCGAGGCCGGTCGAGAGATAAGAATTTTTGTTAAGGCTGAAGAAATTGATGATCTTGAAGCATTAAAATTGGCTCGAGAAGTGGCAAAGAAAATTGAAGGAGAATTAAAATATCCTGGGGAAATCAAAGTCACAGTTATCCGCGAGAAAAGAATTATCGAGTATGCAAGATAAATAATTTTGATATAATTTGGTATGATTAAAATTCTTTTCTTTGGTGATATTATTGGCAAAATCGGTCGAAAGGCTTTAAGCAAAGTTTTACCTCAACTTAAAAAAAAATTAAAGCCAGATTTAGTTTTGGCCAATGTTGAAAATTTAGCCCATGGTTCTGGGGTGACAAAGAAAACTTTAGAGGAAATCAAAAAAGCTGGGGTGGATTTTTTCACTTCTGGTAATCATGTTTGGAAGAAAAAAGAAGTTTTTAAATTATTTGAAGATAAAGATTTTAAGGATATTTTAATTCGGCCAGCCAATTATCCAAAAGAAGTACCTGGCCAGGGTTATAAAATTATTAAAACTGGAAAATATTCTCTGGTTGTGATAAACTTATCAGGTAGGGTTTTTATGGAAGAAAATTTGGATTGCCCATTTCATAAAATTGATGAAATTTTAAATAAGTTTCACTCTAAAAAAATAAATGGTCTGATCATTGATTTTCACGCTGAAGCAACGAGTGAAAAGGTTGCTTTTGGTTTCTATGTTGATGGACGGGTAAGTGCGGTTTTGGGAACTCATACTCATATTGGAACGAGTGAGGCTGGAATTCTGCCTCAAGGAACCGGCTATCTTACTGATATTGGTATGGTTGGTGCCAAAGATTCAGTGATTGGTGTTAAAAAAGAAAACGCCATCAGAATGTTTTTAACTCAAATACCAGAAACCCTCGAACCAGTAGAAAAAGGCGAGGTAATTGTCAACAGTGTTTATTTAGAAATTGATCCAAAAACAAAAAAAACAACCAGAATAGAAAGAGTTGACTTAGAAACAAAAGTTTAATAATTTTAAAATTATGGCTAAAGAAGAAAAAACAAAAGCCGCTGAAGAAGCAATTAAACAGATCAAAGAAAGATTTGGTGAAGGAGCGATTATGCGACTCGGTGAAGCAAAGAAAATGGAAGTAGAAACAGTGCCAACCGGCTGTCTTTCTCTTGATTTAGCTTTAGGTGTAGGTGGTGTACCAAGGGGTCGAGTGGTTGAAATTTTTGGTCAAGAGGCAAGCGGGAAAACAACGTTGGCCCTTCATATTTTAGCTGAGGTCCAAAAACAAAAAGGCGTGGCCGCATTTGTTGATGCTGAACATGCTTTGGATCCAGATTATGCAAAGAAGATTGGCGTTAAGGTTGAAGACCTTCTTATTTCTCAGCCTGATACTGGTGAACAAGCCTTAGAAATTGTGGAAACTTTGGTCCGTTCTCAGGCCGTTGATGTAATTGTGGTTGATTCAGTGGCGGCCTTGACACCAAAAGCAGAGATTGAAGGGGAGATGGGCGATCAATTTATTGGTTTACAGGCAAGATTAATGAGTCAGGCTTTAAGAAAATTAGCAGCCATTGTTGGCAAATCGAAAACCATTGTTATTTTCCTAAATCAAACGAGAATGAAAATTGGTATGATCTGGGGTTCACCAGAAACAACAACTGGTGGTATGGCTTTGAAGTTTTATTCTTCGGTTAGAATTGAATTGAAAAAAATCGGTCAGATTAAAAAGGGTGAACAGCAGGTGATTGGCAATCGGATAAAAGCAAAGATTGTTAAAAATAAAGTTGCTCCACCCTTCAAGGTTTGTGAGTTCGACATTATCTATAATGAAGGAATTTCTATTGGCGGCGATTTAATTGATTTAGGAATGAACCTTTCGGTGATTAAAAAAATAGGCAATACCCTTTCTTTTGGCGAAACAAAATTAGGCGTTGGTCGAGAACAAGCCAGAGATTTTTTAAGAAAAAATCCTCAATTAATTGAAGAAATCAAGAAAAAGATTTTACTTCAGATAAAAGAAGAAAAATAAAAAAAATGGCAAAAAAGAAAAACTTTTTAGAATTTCTTATTATTCCTCTAATTTTCTTTTTAGTAATCGGAGGAATTATTTTTTTTGAACTTATCAAAAATATTTCTCAGCCGAAATTGAAGATTGTTGATTTAACTAATCTAACAAATGAAGAGAGAACTGTAATCAGAGAAGGTTCAGAAGTTTTGTTTCAGGTCCAGTTAATGAAGAAAGAGTTAAAGAATTTAGAAAGAAAAACACAAGAAAAAACAAAAATCCAAGCTCTAAAAGAAAGAATTAATCAATTTGAAAAAGATTTAACTAGTGAAGAAAATATCTCTGAAATTAAAAAAATCTGCCAAAATTTTTGGGACTCAAGGCTTTGGCAAGAAATAGCAAAATTAAGGCAAAATTTTTAATTTATCTTGAAAATGTGAGAATTTTGGGAGGCGGGACTGTCCCTACCCCCAGCGTGAATCGAACACGCATCTTCTGCTTAGAAGGCAGGCGCTCTATCCATTGAGCTATGGGGGCTATTTATTGGACGATAAACTTTAAACTTTTTTTATTCTCTCTCAAAATAAAAAAAAGTCAAGTTTTAACAATAAGTTTCAATTTATTTCTATAAGTTTCTAATATTTTTTGATAAACCCCTACCAATTTCTTTGCTTGATTTTCGGCTGAAAAATTTTTGGCAATTTCTTTGGCATTTTTTGAAAATTCTTGGTAGAGACTTTGATTGTTTAAGATTTCTAAAACACGCTCGGCAAAAAGAGAAGTTTGATAAGGATATATAGTATAGCCATTTTTTCCATTGATTAACATTTCCTCATAACAATCATCTTTTAAGGCAACAATTGGCAGACCAAAATAACTGGCTTCAAGAATAATTAATCCTTGAGTATCAGTTAAAGAAGCAAAAAGGAAAAGATTGGCACTGCGATAGATTTTTATAACTTCTTCCCAGGCAATTCTTCCAGTAAAAATAACTTTAGATTCAAGTCCTAATTTTTTTACTTTTTCTTTTAATTTTTCTTCTAAATAACCTTCGCCAATTAAAACAAAACAAACATCTTTTCTTTTTTTCTGAATTAAGTTAAAACTTTCAATAAGAAAGGAGACATTTTTCTCTTCAGTTAACCGGCCAATATAGAGCAAAATTTTATCAGTCAAGGGTATGCCAAACTTTCTTCTTGTTTCAGAATCTTTCTCTTGAATTCTTTCTAATCTTTCAAAATCAAGTCCGGTCGGCAAAACAAAAATTGGTTTTTTTACTCCGTAATTCTCAAGAAGTTTTTTCATTTTTAAAGAAGGAGCAATTAAAGCCGAACAAGAATTACCAAAGATTTTCAAATAAAACTTCATTAAAACTGGTAAAACTTTGTTTTCTTTAAAAATCCAGTACTTAGCGTATTCTGGATAAAGAATATGAGAAGTATAAAAAAGAGGAATTTTTGATTTTTTGGCAATGATTTTTGCTAACCAACCAGCTGAGAAAGGTGTATGGCTGTGAACAATATCTAATTTTAAAGTAATAATTTTTTTAACATCATTTGGACCAAAAAACATCAACCTGTTTTCTGGACTTTTGATTAAACGAAAAGAGGGAAAGCGAAAAATATTTTTTTCTAACTTTTTAATATCTGGATAGTTCGGGACAAAAACAAAAACCTGATGACCTAATTTTTCTAACCAAATTCTAAAAGTTTCAATAGAAATTTCCGTGCCAAAAGTAATCGGAAGATAAGTGTCACTAAAAAACCCAATGCGCATAAAATAGTTATTAGTTTTTGGTTTTGGTTTATTAGTTGTTGGTTTAAACTTATAACTAAAAACTAAAAACCATAAATCATTCTACCACACCTTTATTTTTTGACAATTTTTTAGTTTCTGTTATAATTTTTATCTATGGCACTTAAAAAAGAAATAAAGAAAAAAATTAAAAAAGATTATGGTCTCCATGAGAAAGATTCAGGTTCAACTAAGGTTCAGATTGGTATTTTAACTAAAGAAATTAAAGAATTGATCAGACATTTAACCACTCATCGACATGATTTTTCCTCAAAAAGAGGCTTACTGCGAAAAGTAGCTCAACGGCGAAAACTTCTCCGCTATTTAGAAAAAATAAATCCGAGCAGTTATGCCAAAGTAATAAAGAAGATAAAATCATAAATTTATATAACATGGTTTTAAATTACAAATCACAAAGAGTCGGTATTTTTGTTGATACTCAAAATATTTATCACTCAGCCAAAAATTTATACCAAGCAAGAATAAATTTTGCTCGGCTTTTAGAAGAAGCAGTTAAAGATCGACAGTTAATTCGGGCAATTGCTTATGTTATTCGTTCAAAAAGCGTTGAGGAGGGATCCTTTTTTGAGGCTTTAGAAAAACAAGGGTTTGAGGTTAGATTGAAAGATTTACAAGTTTTTTTTGGTGGAGTAAAAAAAGCTGATTGGGATATTGGTATTGCTATTGATGCAATAAAACTAGCTGATAAAGTTGATGTGGTAGTTCTTGTGACTGGCGATGGAGATTTTCTGCCACTTGTTAATTATCTTAAGGAAAATAAAGGTTGTCGGGTTGAAGTAATCGCTTTTAAAGAGACTGCTTCAAGCAAATTAATTGAAGCAGCTGATGAATTTATTGACCTATCTTCTCAGAGAAGAAAATTTTTAATTAAAAAATATGAATGAAGTAGAAAAAGAAAAATTGGCTCGTCAAGCAGCTTTAATAACTATAAAAAGAGTTGAATCTTTTGATGAGCTTTAGGTTGAAAGTCAAGAAAAAGGACATCAAAAATTTGTTGAAGTAACCAGAAAAACTTGGGAAAAAAACTTCGCTACTCATAAAGTTCTTCGTAATGGTAAATATGTTAATTTTCCTGATTTTGATGCTGAAATCGCTTTTAGCTTATTTCGCTTAGCTGGTTTTAAAATTGATGAAAGAAAAGATGTTGTCTATGTTTTACCAGGGTATTCCTTGGTTAGATAAAGATTATCCAAAACATGGAATTATCATTGAACCATCTGATTTTAAACCTGAAGAAGAAAAGATTTATTTGGTTAGAATTTTAAAAGATACTAAACCAGGAGAAAGAAAAGGAGTTTATCTCTTAAAAGTTGTTGGCGAAAAAAAGAAGGAAGAAAAAGAAAAAATTAAATCTTTTACTGTTAGACCAGAATTCTCTCCAAAACGGTGGAGATGGATCACCTATGATATAGGAAAACAATTAGGAAAGCCAGGGAAAATTGCCCTTTTTCCTGAAGGTATCGCTCTTGATGCTCGATCTCGATATGAAGTAGAAATTGTTGAAGAAGGACCAAAACATTATCAACTTAAAATTATTAGAGAAATTAAGCCTGGGTCCTTTCAATTAAGAGAGTTTTTAAAGAAATAAAACAATTAAAATCATATGGAAAAAATTTTTGAGACTGAAATTGGTGGTCGAAAATTAATTATTAAAATTGGTGAACTAGCTGGTCAAGCCAATGGCTCAGCTATAGTTCAATATGGTGAAACAGTGGTTTTAGCTACAGCGGTCATGGGCAAAGAAAGGGCTGAACTAGATTATTTTCCTTTATTAGTTGACTATGAAGAAAGATTTTATGCGGCTGGTAAAATCAAGGGCTCTCGTTTTATTAAGCGGGAAACCCGGCCACCGGATGAAGCGATTTTAGCTTCTCGGTTGATTGACCGAGCTTTTCGGCCCCTTTTTCCTGAGGAATTCCAGCGGGAAGTCCAAATTATCACCACTGTTTTAGCTGTTGATCAAGAAAATGATCCGGATCTTGTTGCCCTTTATGCTGCTTCGGTTGCTTTAGCGGTTTCAGATATTCCCTGGCAGGGTCCAGTTGCCGGTGTTCGAATTGGTCAAATCAATGGCCAATGGGTTTTGAATCCAAGTTATCAGGCACGGACTAAAAGCAATCTGGATTTAGTAGTCTGTGGTCCTAAGCAAGGAGTGATTATGATTGAAGCTAGCGCTCAAGAAGCTCCAGAAGAAATAATTTTAAAAGCGATTAAATTTGGGACGAAACATCTCAATCGACTGTTAAAGTTTTTAAAAGAAATTCAGGAAAAAGTTGGCAAACTAAAAATAAAAATAGAGATTGAGAAGGATGAGGAAGAGAAAAAGATTGAACAAATAGTCAATGAGTTTTTTGAGAAAGAAGCAAAAAAATATTTATTTAAGAAAAAACTTTTGACTAAAGAAGAAAGAATTAGGACAGCCGAGAGTATTCGTCAGACTTTGGATAAAATTTTAATTGAAAAAAACATTGGTAAAGAAAAGAGAACTAAATCTATCGAGCAAGTTAATAAATTGATTTATTATCAGGTCAGTCAAGCCATTTTAAAAAAAGGAAAAAGAATTGATGGTCGAGGTCTTGAGGAAGCTCGGCCTGTTTTTGCCTCGGTCAGGGTTTTACCGAGAGTCCATGGTTCGGCTTTATTTCAACGTGGAGAAACTCAAGTTTTATCAACTGTCACCTTAGGCGCACCAGCCATGGAGTTGTATTTAGATACAATGGAGGAGACTGGTCGAAAGCGTTTTATGCATCATTATAATTTTCCTCCCTTTTCTGCGGGTGAGGTTTCACCTTTAAGAGCAACTGGTCGAAGAGAAACTGGTCACAGTTTGTTAGTTGAGAAGGGTTTGTTAGTAGTTATGCCTGATAAAGATTCTTTTCCCTACACAATTCGTCTTGTTTCAGAGGTTCTTTCTTCTAATGGTTCAACTTCAATGGCTTCAGCTTGTGCTTCTTGTCTTGCTTTAATGGATGCTGGTGTACCGATAAAAAAATCAGTGGCTGGAATTGCTATCGGACTTGCTTCTGAACAAGATGAAAATGGGATTAAAAAATTTAAAACCTTTACTGACCTCCAGGATTTAGAAGATGGGCCGGGTGGCATGGATTTCAAAGTCATTGGCACTAGAGATGGTATTACCGCTATTCAAATGGATACAAAGACTCTTGGGCTTTCTTTTGAAATCATTGGGGAGGCTTTAGAAAAAGCACGTCGAGAAAGAATAAAAATTTTAGATTTTATGAAAAAAGTTTTAGAAAAACCAAGAAAAGAACTCTCGCCTTATGCACCACGGATTGCTTCTTTTAGAATTGATCCAGAAAAAATTCGCCAAGTCATTGGACCAGGCGGTCGAGTAATTAATGAAATCATTGCTAAAACCGGCGTAACCATTGATATTGAAAGAGATGGTTTAGTAATCGTAACCTCAACTGCTGATGAAGCTTTAATTAAAGCTGTGGCTTGGATTAAAGATTTGGTTAAAGAAATAAAAGTTGGTGAAATTTTCCAAGGTAAAGTTAAGAAAATTGTTGATTTTGGTGCTTTTATCGAACTTTTTTCCGGCGAAACAGGACTTTTACATATTTCAGAAATTGCCCCCTTCCGAGTAGAAAATGT
>OGCI01001018.1_pt1 | contig 26558 bp, 28 predicted proteins | sample 1570021 | NCBI WGS metagenome assembly OGCI01 (sample SAMN06264664, study PRJEB24512) | hot springs metagenome | isolation source: Hot spring water | place: South Africa: Tshipise | collected 2015-06-21 | reverse complement strand
TAGGTATCGTGCGGCTCCGGCGGGGCCGGTACCAGCTCCATGACCGCTTTGGGCGAATACATCCAGGTGTAGGTGCTGGGCCGGTCGGGCCTGTATTCCTCCGGGAGGCCGGGCGGGAAGATGTCGCTGATGTCGCTGGGATCACCCGGCTTCTCCGCTGTCCAGGGAACGTCGAACGGCGTGATGAAATTGAGGTACACGTGGTGGTTGCGTATCCGCCACACCCCGTCCTCTTTGATGAAGTCCTCGCCATAGGTACCCCATACCCAGAGGGCAGTGAGTTTGCCGCCCAGCACGCGAGCTTCGTGCCCTGGCGACATCCACACCCCCTTGGCCGTCTTCCCATCCCCTGCCACCTCGATGACGGGGGTGGCCAGGGTGTGCTGCATCATCTGGCCCTCAACCGGCACCCCCACTTTGGTGGTCCAGTTGTGGAAGCCGTGGAAGCAACGCCAAGCCGCGTCCATGCCTTCCCAGACGCCCAAGGGGCCGATCTCGATCTTCTGCGGCACGGTCTTCGCGAAGAGCTCTACGGTCTCGGTGAACATGTTGGCCGTGGTCAAGAACTCGTACCGACCCATGAGATTCTGGATCTCATGGATGTCTTCCAGCCTCTGGATCCTCTCCTCCAGACTCTTCCCCATCGTTCCTACCTCCGCTCCAAAAAGAGATCCGGCAACACCGTGCTCTCCTCCGCAACCGACACCGTCCGCTCCATAGACTTGTAGCCGGCGGCTTCGACCTGCAAGGTATAGTCGGAACCGGGCTCCAGGCAGTCGAACTTGAAGTCTCCGAACTCGTTGGCGGTCACCTCTGCCACCCTCTGGCCGTTCTGAGTCAGAGTAACCTTGGCCCCTTTGGCGCACTCCCCCGAGTCGCCGTAGACGACACTCCCGGCGAGGAAAGCCTTCGTCCAGCGGTAGAGGTTCTTGTAGTACACCCGCGGCCGGGTACCCAGTTCCGGCCGGTAGGGCTCCAGACCGTCACTTCTCACCAGGTCAGCCATCTCGGCGTCGGTAGCCAGGACCAGTTTGAGGGCCTCGGTCGGGCACACCTGCGAGCAGCGGGTCTGGGTCCAACCCTCGTCCAGGAGATGGGCGCAGCCCGTGCACTTCTGAGCTACCTGGGCCTCCTCATTCCAGTAGATGGCGCCGTAGGGACAGGAATCCAAGATCTCCCTGTGCCCCTTGGCCTTGACCGGGTCGATCAGCACCAGTCCGTCCGCTCGCTTATAGACCGCTCCTTCCGGCGCATTTGCGGCGCAGGGCGGGTCGTCACAGTGCATGCAGGGCAGCGGAAGGTGGGCCGCGTCCACCTTGGGAAAGTGACCCCGTTCCCGCCTCTCGATGTTCATCCAGCGGTGCCCATTCCAGGGCTGCGCCACCGAATAAGGAAGCCAGTCGTTGCCAACGAATTCGTCCTTATCGGCTAGAAAGCAGTTGTTGCAGTCGCTGCAGCGAGCGATGTCGATCACCAGATGCCATTTCTTGCTGTCCGCCATCAGGCCACCCCCTGTTCCGACGAGGCCCCTTGCGTCGCCGACGCTCCCTGGGTCAAAGCACCGGCCCATTTTTCGATCTGCACCAGACACGAATTGTTGGCCATCCCCGAAGAAGTCGGGGTTATGAAGCGCGACGGAGAGAGGAGATTCACGCAGCCTCCCCGGTCGGGAGACTCACCGGGTTCGCCGACAGGGTCGTACTCTGCGCATGATTCATAGGAGTGCACCACCCCGGGCAACATCCGCTCGGTCACCTGCGCACTCAGCACCACCGAGCCGCGGTCGTTGAAGACGCGCACCAGATCGCCCGTCTTGATACCCCGGGGAGCCGCGTCCTTGGGGTTGATGCGGATGATCCAGTAGTAGCGACCGTCGGGATGCAGCACCCGATGATCCTTGACTTCGTTGGTCCAACTGTCCTTGGCATCGCCATGCGTATGGAAGCTGTACCGCGGGTGCGGCATGATGAGCTGTAGAGGATACTTGGCCAAGAGGTCTGTGGTCTTCGTCCCCTCCCAACTCGGTATGTACTGCGGCCCCATCACCGGCCGTTCGGGGTCCACCACTCCGGTGGCTTCCAACCGCTTGAGGCTGTTGCTCACGAACTCGATCTTGCCGGATTGCGTCTGCAGACCCTTGCCCCGCACATGTTCCCAAGGATTAGGGCCCCAATCCGGGGTGTCCCGTTCGCGGTCCTCGGCGAACCAGCGCAGGCCGTAGGTGCGCTTGGCGTCCGCCGGCTTGGGCGGCACCACGTAGTAGCCCTTCTTCTCGAACTCTTCCCAGGTCATGACCTTGGCCAGATCCGTTGCCTGGAAGTGCTGCTTGACCCAGTCGTACTCGCTGCGGCCCATGGTGAACATGGGACCTACGCCCAGCCGGTCAGCCAGCTCAGCGAAAATCTGATAGTCGGACTTGGACTGGCCTAGTGGCTTGATACAGGGCTTCTGTAGCACGATCACGCGATGGTTGCACTGGAGTGAACTGTGCGTGACGTAACCGTTGGCCAGGGCCCACTCCCCGATGTCCCAGCGCTCGAAATTGGTGCAGGCCGGCAGGATGATGTCGGCGAACTTGGCTTCTCCTTCGAACCAGATGGACTGGTTGACCACGAAGGGTACCTTGCCGTGACGGTAGGCTCGGATGTAGCGGTTGGTCTCGGTCATGGTGCCGATGAAAGAGCCGCCATAGCGGTAGTACATCTGCACCATGGGATAACCAGGAGCCGGGTACTCGTACTTCACGAACTGAGCCTCGATGTGCGAGCCGCAGAATCCCCGCCCCCGCCAGGAATGGGGATGGTGCTGCATGGCCTCCGGAATCAGCAGCCGGTAGGCCAGTGTACCTTCGGCAGAACGGTGAGGATTCGAGAAGGCCCCTCCTTGCGGGAACATGCGGTAGACGAAGTCCTTGCCGGCAGCACTGTTCGCCAGGTCACCCGAGATGCCGCCTTCGGTGTAACCGGGGAAGAAGAACTCGGTGTCAAGCGGAGTACCGTAAGTGGTGCTCCACATGTTGATCCCCGGCTTGCCCATGCCCTGCATGGTGATGAGAGCGATCATCGCCCGTGGCCACTCGTTGCCGGTAGCACAGCGGGAAGCTCCGCCCAGTCCGGCCAGCCCGCCCGGAGCCAACATGGTCTTCTTGCTCGCCCATTCTCGGGCCAAGGCCCGGATCTCCCGTGCCAGGACTCCCGATTCGGCTTCGGCCCACTCGGGGGTCTTGGGTCGACCGTAACTCACCCCGAGCACGTAGTCCTTCCACTGGTCGAAGCCGACGGTCTTCGTCGCCACGTACTCCTTGTCGTAAGTGCCCTCGGTGAGCCAGGTGAAAGCGATGGCCAGAGCCACGGCTACGTCCGTCCCCGGTCTGGGCGCCAGCCATTTGTCTCCCACCAGGTTGGCGGTGTGGTTGAAGAAGGGGTCGATGAACACCATCTTGACGCCCAGCTCTTTGAGCCAGAAACGCCGGGGCGTACTTTCGTACGCCGCGTACACGCCTCCCTGAGTGGTGTCGGGGTCCGACGACCAGAACACGATCATCTCCGTGTGTCTGAGCGCGTCTTCCAGGAGGTCGTAACCTTCGGCCAGGCCCAACCGATGAGTATTGCCCCACATGTGGGCCCCACCCCACAGCCAGCCCTCCCAGCTGTCCGGGTTGTGTTCGGCGTAGGTGATGCCCACCAGGTTGAAGAAACGCTGGAAAGCGCTGAAGCGGTAACCGATGTTGCCCCACGTGTGGTGCGAGCTCGGCTCCGCCATCAACGCGCCCGGGCCGTACTCCCGGCGCACGCGGATGATCTCCTCGGCTACCAGGTCGAGGGCCTCATCCCAGCTGATGGGCTCATAGCCGGAGATTCCCCGGTTCTGGGTGTTACGCCCGCCTTTGCCGGTCGATCCGGGCTCCCCTTGGGGATCGAAATCTACCCGCTTGAGGGGCGTGAGAATCCGCTTGGGAGAGTAGATGGTCGAGCGATGAGCGACCGTCCAAGGGCTGATGAGCGCCTTACGCGGCGGGGAGAACTTGCGGCCTCGGGCTTCGATGGTCCACGTGGGTCCGTCGCTCTCGTCGAATTCGATGGGGGTGATGCGGATTATCCGGTCGTCTCTTACGTCGACGAATACCGGGCCCCCCGTCGTACAGTTGGTGAGCCGTTGCACTTCTCCCATAGATCCCCCCTTAAGAGTGCAGGTCGCCTCTGGCCGGGCCACCATAACTGATTGACTATTTAGGAAAAACTTACTGTACAATTAGTTTGCTGTCAACCGGTATTTGCGGCACTGTTACGCTGCTCATGTCATTGCTGTTGTCGACTGGTATTGGCGAAGGAGGATGACTACGGTCGCAAAGCGTCGGATGCGCTCAGAAGCGCGCAAGCAGGAGATCGTCCGAGCCGCCCTGGAGACCATTGCCGAGTATGGCGTACAGGGGGCCACCATCACCCGCATCGCTAAAGGCGCAGGGATCACGCCAGCCGCCTTATACGCCCACTTCGCGAACCGCAAGGCTATCCTGCTAGCGGCTCTCGATGTGGTCTATGACCAAGTTTTCGACAGTTTCTACTCTTCCCAGAGCGCCGACCCGGTCCAGCGATTGAGAGAGATCTGCGAGCATCACGCCGAGAAGGTGCGCAACCAAGATAAGACCAGCCATGCCCACCTCTTCCTGGAGTTCGTGGCTTCCGCCCCGGAGGAAGGACTGCGCGACGCGCTACGGGAGAAGGAACACGCCACCGCCTCCTACCTGGCCTCGATAGTCGAGGAACTCAAGGACTGCGGCAGTCTACCCCCGGAGGTGGAACCCGAGCTGATCGCCTGGCTCATTGCCGGCTGGGCCTGGACAGGCGACGTAGCCAGCTCCATGGGCGTGGGTTCGGTGTGGGCCGAGAAAGTGTCTCCCCGCCTGCTTGATCTGATCCTGGGGACCTTGCGTCCCTCCTCGCAGACCGGCGGGAGCGGACCCCAGACCGGCGCTGTGGGCTCCGCCGCCGCAACCGGGCCCGCAGCGGCGAACGGACCGCGTTTGCCGGCTGCAGCCCCGTATCCGGCAAACGGTGTGTCCAACCTGGACGGTCTCCCCAATGGGGCCGTTTTCACTGTGGCAGAGACGGCTGCGGTCCTGAAGGTGCCGCGGGAGACCGTGGAGCAGATGGTGGCTGAAGGCGAGCTTCCCTCTCTCAACGTGCGGGGGGAGCAGCGCATTACGCGGCGAGCCTTGCTTGCCTTCCTACGCGGCCTCCCCGTAGAAGAGCTGGACAAGCACCTGGCAGCCCGACCAGGCAGTTAGCTCGCCAGAGGTGCCGCCGGGCGCGGCGCCGCGCCCGGCCCCTCGGCTCCCTGTGGATCAGCGCCTTTGCGCGCGTCCCGCTCTCTATGGCATGACCAGCACCGGCTTCACCGCGTGCCCTTCGTGGGAAGCGGCGAAGGCTTCATTGATCTGGCTGAACTCGAACGTCTTGACCAGCCGGTCGACCGGAAAACGTCCCTGCTTGTACAACCGGATGAGCTGGGGCAGGAACACCCGCGGGGTCGAAGAACCGGCTAGAACGAACTGCAAACGCAGCCCCTTGGGGAAGGCTTCAAAGGCGTGATGGAAGTCCGGTTTCTCTGGCTCGGGAACTGCCAGGATGCCGAAGACGCCTCCGGTTCCCAAGCATTTGATAGCAGCGGAGATGCTGCTCTGTTTGGCCGAGGTGTCGATGGCAAAGCGGAAGCCCCGCGGGGACAGTTCGCGTAGCTTGGCAGCTACATCTTCCTCCTCCCGCGCGTTGATGACATGGCTGGCCCCCAACTCCAAGGCCAGATCGAGCCGGTACTGGTTGACGTCGACCGCTACCAACGGGTAGGCACCCACCAGTTTCGCAGCCATGACGGCACTCAAGCCCACTGCCCCGGCTCCGAACACCACGAGGTCATCGGTCACCCCCACTTTGAGGGCGTTGATGACCGCTCCGGCGCCCGTCATCACCCCACAGGGAAGAGCCGCCAACACTTCGAACGGTACCTCCTCCTCCACCCGCACTAAGGAGCTCACCGGAGCAATGGCGTAGGTAGCAAACGAAGATTGCTGGAAATAGGCTCCGTGGATCCACTCGCCCTTCAGCTTGACGGTGGGCGTGCCATCGGCACGACGACCGCCGAAGTTGAGAGGGAACTGTTTCTCGCAGAGGTCGATACGACCCACGAGGCAGTGGGGACATACGCCGCAAGTGGGCCAGGAGATCATGACTTTGTCGCCCGGTTTGACATAGTCGACGCCGGGAGCCACCTCTTCGACGATGCCCGCCCCCTCGTGGCCCACCACGGCGGGCATGGAAAGGACCATCTGCATGTTGAGGTCGGTGTGGCAGGCGCCCACCGCCTTGATCCTTACGTAAGCCTCGCCGTTGTGCAGGTCGTCGAGCTCGACCGTCTCCAGCTGGAAGCGGCCTTCAGGCTCATACACTACGGCGGCGGTCGCGGTTCTGGTCATCTCTTCTCTCCCTCCCCTGGTGTGGGTCTTTATGCTCTTGAGCAGCCCGCCGGAAGCAGTCGTGGCAAGCGGCCACCGTCACGGCCCGCGGGCTACTGTAGCGGCGAGAGGCTACTCAAGTGGCCCGCGGCCACTAACCTCCTGCAAGCGGCGGAAAGACCAGGATCTCTTCCCCGTCGCCGAGGACGGTGTCGTCCTCGTAGCCGCCCACCACCTTGCTGCGCGACACCATGATGCGTGGAGCAAAGCGACGGGCCTCCCGCTCCCAGGCCCAGTCGCCGAGTTTGTCCTCGAGCTCGGGGGCTAGGCGGTCCAGGAGCTCCCGGAAGGTAGCCCCTTCCGGGAGCTCCACTTCCAGGCTGGGGGCTCCCACCTTGTCGCGCAGCAGGCCCAGGAAACTTACCTTTACCTTCATGCCCACTCTAGACCCAGTTCAGCCAGCTTCTCAGGCTTGGGCACACCGTTGGTGTCCCAGCCGCGTTCTCGGTAGTAGTCCTGGATCATGTACTCGAAATCCGGAACCCGGCCGGCATGGCTTCCGTCGGGCACCGCTTCCAAAAGACGGCGTGGGAAGCGGTCGTCAGCTGCGGTGACACCGCACTTGAGGTCATAAAGCCTTTGCAGAGTAGTGATGCGCTCGCCTGCCTTACCCACCCGCGCAGCGTCCCAAGGCTCGCCGGTGACCGCCTGCAGAGCCTCGGCGATATCAGCAAAGATCATGCCGTCGGAGCAGATCATGCACAGGGTGAGCGAGTCCACCACCGAGGCTTTGTCCTGCGCCAAGATGGCCAGGATGGCCTTGCCCTCCCGGCTGAAGCGGTCGATCTCGCCTACCGGCTGACCGGTGTCGGGGCGCGGCGCCCCCTGCTCCATGACGAAGGCGGCACCGTGCATGTGGCAGGCGCCGCGCGTGCCAGTAGCATAGACCGGGACCATCGAGGTATAGGCGCGCGGATCGTGATAAGGAACTTCCATGCCTTTCACATGCACCGCGAAGTCCTCCGACCCCTTGCCGATAGCGGCAGAAGCTCGCTTGACACCCTGACCCAGCAGCGCTCCGAGTCCCCGCGCATTCCCAATCTGATCGATCATCTCGATGATGGCATCGACATTGCCCCAGGTGAGTTCGCAGCCAGCCTCTTCCCGAGTGATGATCCCGCGCTGGTAGCACTCCATGGCGAAAGCGATAGCGGAGCCCGTGGAGATGGTGTCCACCCCCAAGCGGTTGGCCAGGTCGTTGGCCCAACAGACCGCCTCCAGATTGTCATTCATGAGCATAGTACCGAAAGCGCACAACGTCTCATACTCCGGGCCTGGCCCTTCCATAGCGAAGCGCCCCTTGTCGATCTTGATCCAACGAGCGCAGCGGATGAAGCAACCGTGACAGCCGGCGTGCGGCACCAGGATGGTCTCGGCCATGGTGCGACCGTTCAGTTTCTCGCAGCCTTCCCGCCACTCACCCTTGGCCCAGTTCATGTTGGGAGTGTCTCCCGAGACCCAGGAATGCTCGAGCAGGGAAGCCGTGCCATAGGGCGTGAACTGGGAGACCACCGGATGATGCTTGATGGCTTCGCGCACCCTCCTGGCCACCTCTCGCAGCCCAGCCTCGTCAGCTACCGCCACTTTGCGGTCACCACGTACCGCCACCGCCTTCAGGTTCTTCGAGCCCATGACCGCCCCGGCTCCACCCCGCCCGGCGGCCCGCTGTTCGTCGTTCATGATGCTCGCCAGGCGGACCTGCTTCTCGCCGGCAGGACCGATGCAGGAGACCTTTATGTCCTTGTCGCCCAACTCGTTGCGGATGGCCTCCTGGGTCTGGTCGCTGTCCAGGCCCCAGAGGTGACTGGCGTCTCGGATCTCCACCTTGCCGTCGGTCATCCACAGGTAGACCGGCTTCTCCGCCTTGCCCTCGACGATCAGACCATCGAAACCGGCCAGCTTGAAATCACGGGCCCACCAGCCCGCCGAGCTCGTCGCCAACCACATGTTGGTGAGAGGCGACTTGGTACAGACCTCATACCGGGTGGTGGTGGGGAAAGAGGTCCCGGTGAGCGGGCCGGTTATGAAGACCACCTTGTTCTGCGGGCTGAGAGGATCGGTGTCGCCCGGCACCTCATCGTAAATGATCTTGGTGCCGTAGCCCGCGCCTCCGATGAAAGCACGAGCGGCCTCCTCGTCCAGCGGTTCGTACTTGACCTGGCCGTGGGTGAGATCCACCCGGGCGATGGTGCCCATGTATCCGAACACGTCCTACCCCCTGCTCTGCGTGGCTTTGCGCTTCGTGGTTGCGCGCTTTCTGGCTTTGCACTTCGTACCCGCGCAAGGTGCGGCTGCGCCAAGTGCAGCTGCAACTAGCAGGTCGCACCGTGTAAAGCTTACCCCGAAGCGCGGTCACCCTTGAAGTTCCTCGCAGATGAGCCTTCCCGCGCACACCGGTCTTTGCATCGGACTCTGATACCATAACTAGGTGTTATCGATGACTTGAGGTTATCGGTGGAACTGGACCAACTACGCACCTTCGTCACCGTGGCCGAGGTCCGCAGCTTCACCCGAGCGGCGGCTATGGCCCACCTGTCGCAGCCCGCTATCAGCCGCCAGGTCGCCCGGCTGGAGACCGAGCTCGGGGTGCGCCTCTTCGAGCGCTACGGCCGCCGGGTCGAGTGCACGCCTGACGGTAAGCTCCTGCTTCCGCTGGCCAAGGCCATCGTGGCCCGGGTGGACGATGCCGCTCGGCTCATGCGCGAACATGCGGGAATGGTATCGAGCCGGGTGACTCTGGGCTCCACCGGTACCGTGTTCGCCCACATGCTGGCCCCTCTCATAGCTTCTTTCTTCAAGACCTATCCCAAGATCCGCCTGGAGATCGTCGAAAGGGACGATGCTGTTCTGGAAGAGAGCGTCTTCACCGGCGAGCTCGACTGTGCCGTCATCACGGCGTGGGGTTCCACCCGGGCAGCGATGATCCATCTGCTCACCGAGGAGATCTTCCTGGTGGTCCCGGCCGACCATCCCTACGCAGGCAAGGCCCAGGTCACCCTCGCCGACCTGGCCGACGAGACCTTCATCCTACCCAGCCACTCGCTCAACATGGCCAACCTGCTCACCGACGCCTGCCGTCAGGCCGGCTTCGAGCCCAAGTCGCCCCGGCGCGCTAACTATCTGGAGCTGACCAAGGCCCTCGTGCGTCAAGGCCTGGGCTTCGGGCTCATCCCCAAGATGTTCTTGGGGCCAGGGACCATGGACGGTCTGGCCGCCGTAAGACTCAAGGAACGGCCCACCCGCGACCTACACCTCATTTACTCCCGTGAGCGCCCCCTCTCAGTGGCGGCCCGTACGCTCGCCATCCATATCCGCGCCGGGGTCCAAGAATTGTATGGAGCGGACACCCGGGTCGACTGGCAGAGCGAAGTCCGCGAAGAGGGACGGGCCTAGGGACGCGCCCGGGTCTTCGCCTCAGGGGACGCGCCCGCCCAGCTCGGTGTAGATCTCGGGCAGCACATTACGCAGGTTGGTGTACTCGCGCACGTTGTGCTCGGCCAGGCCCTGCACCGCCGCTTCCGGCACCTTCACTCCATAGGGAAGCATGAAGACCGGCTTCTTGTTGATCAGGGTGTAGCCCATCCAGAACCGGGTGCGGAACTCCACCCCGCCTGGGATCTCCCGGATGAAGTGGCACATGATGGCAGGAGCGCGGATGGTCCACGGTTTCCAGCCCACTGGCATGTCCAGACCGTAACCCCCGTACACTGCCGCCACGTTGGGTGCATGGAAGCGGTCCATGTCGAAGCCTAACTCGGCCGGATGACAGAAGAAGATGAAGATGTCCTCCGCCCCGGTCCCCACGTCCTCCACCACGTGGTCGGTACGGCCGTAGATCTTCTCCTTGACGGGGACGTTGGGATCCAGGACCCGTGCCCGGCTCTTCTCGCTGATGGAGATGGCGTAGTGGCCGGGGGGATACCAGATGGCGTAATGGAGACTGGCCAGACTGTGCCAGGCGAACCACCAGTCGAGCATGTCCACAGTGACCCCGGGCATCTTGTTGTTGACGCAGATGTAGCCAGCCCCGTTAGGGAGATTGCACCAGCCGGTCTCCACGTCCATGTAACCGGGGTCGAGCAGCCGGTTGATCTCCTCGGGATAGATGGCCGCATCGGGATCCATGGGCCGGTCGGGTCGCACCGCCTCGAGTAGCTCGGGGTCGGGGGGGTCCACCGGACGGTAGTAATACTTGGCGTAAGGCTTCGCCCTCTCCTCGGGCGTGAGTTCACGCAGCTGAAAACCTGCCATTGTCGACCTCCTACGGCAGATAGTGACGGGTGTCGCGCTTGAACTCGTCCGTGGGCCGCTCCAGGATGAAGCTGCTCACGAAGTCGACGCCCGGCTTGAAGAAGGGGTAACGGTCGGTGGTCTCAGGATAGAAGGGGTCGGTGGCCCACTCCGGCAGCGTGTACTGGGGCGGATTTTCGATGACAGCATGCCGCCAGGCCGAGAAGCTGTCGTACCAGAGCTCGGTGACCCGGTCCCATTGCACCATCTGCATCTCTTCAGGCGGTGAACCTTCCGGATGCCACATGCCCGGTAGAGGCACGGGCGGCTTGAGAGCCGGGTAGGTGAAGAAACGCCTGAGCCCCGGCTGCTTGCAGACCTCCGGCGCATGGACGTTGAGGTACCAGTCCTCGCCGTCCTGCAAACGCACCCCCAGGGGGTAGCGGAAGATTTGGTACCAGCGGATGCAGGCCCCGTCGGTGGCGAAGCGGTCCCAGCCCCAAAAATCATGGTCAGGCTGCGCCGGCGTCGCTACAGCCACGATGGGGTTCCAGACCGGGGCCGGGGTGAAACAGTAGGCTCCTTTGGGCCCCGGCTCGGGCATTTCCCGCCAATAGCACTCGGTGATGCGCCAGTTATAGAAGCCGTAGGCCCGGGCATCTTCGGGAGCGTTCAGGGCCAGAAAACTCTCGTGCCGCTCCAGCCAGGGCCCGTATCTACGCGAGATCTCCGAAGAATGGTCGCGGTAATACCATCGCTCCATGTTGGCGATGTCGTCAATAGGCAGATCCATCATGACAATAGTCCGGATCATCTTGCCTCCTTACGCTCCGGTCATCGGGGCCGGAAGTCGTCTCTAACCCACGCCCTCGCCGACCGGCTAGCAGTACATGCTGTCGCCAAGCTCCTTGTAGATGCGGGGCAGGAAGTCTCCAAAGCGGGTGAACTCCTTGACGTTGTGACGAGCCAGACCCTGCACGTTGGCCGCCGGGACAGATACTTTGGGAGGCAGGCACAACTCCGGCTTCCCTTCCACCGTGAAGCGGTAGCCCATCCAGAAGCGGGTCCGGTGCAGAAGCCCATCGGGGACGTCGTAGAAGATGTGGCACATGATGGCCGGAGCGGTGATGGAGTCGTCGCACTTGTTGACCGCCACCGACCAGCCCATCCCACCGACGAAAGTGGCGGCCACCCGCTCGAACTTCTCCATGTCGAAGCCCATGTCCGCCGGCGACCGGAAGGCGATGTCGATGTTCTCGAAGCCGCAGTCGCAGTTCTCGGTGACATTGTGGACCACACCCCAGTTCTTCTCCCGGTTGGGGATGGAGGGGTCGAGGATGCGGGCTCGGTCGATGGGGCTGAGCATGATCCCAGCATGCTGCGGGGGATACCAGATGCGGTAGCGCAGGTCTTCCAGGGGATGCCAGGCGAACCACCAGTCGATCATGTCGGCGGTGACCCCGGGATAGAAGTTCTTGTTGGCGATGTAGCCGGCCCCATTGGGCAGGTTGCACCAGCCTATCTCGACCTCTTCTTTTTCCAGGTATTCGAGGTCGAGCAGTCGGTTGATCTCTTCGGGACCATAAGCCCGGGAGGGATCCATGGGCTCGTCCATCAGGGCGAGATGGGCCGGGTCGGGCTGCTTGATCTCTTCGTAGTAGTACTTGGCGAAGGGGCGAGCTTCCTCTTCGGGCGTAAGCGGGGGCAGCATGGCCTTGATGACGCTGTCCGCCAGGTTCTGAGAGTAGCTCTTCTGTGCCCTCCACTCGGGTTTGCTGAAATCGGGGGTGATGAAGCTGGGAATGAAGTCGTAGTCACTCATGACTGTCCCTTTCGCCTCGCAACGTCGTGTTCTTGCGTGATAGGAAAGCTGCCTCTTGCTCCTCAGGAAGCCGCGTCTTGTCTCCGCGAGTCTGGCGCCGCTCAGTCCTTGGGAGGGGCGTCATCGATGATGCGCACCGGCCGCGTGTACAAGAAGAACGACCGGGACCAATCGGCGAACGGGAGCGGATTGGCCTGGATGGCCTCCAGATACTGCCGGAAGGCGCCCACGTTCTCCATGCTGTCGAGCCAGAACGACACCTCCATGTCGTAGACCGGAGGGTCGACCATGCGGAAGTGGGCGCGAGCAGCCGCGTCGTTATCGTTGACCCGCGAGCGCAGGCTGACCACGATGCGCCGGAACATCTCCTGGGCGTAGGGAGAGGCAGCAAGAGCTTCGTCATGAGCCCGACGCCACAGCCGCGGAAAATCCTGCGGGAAGACCTCGGGCCGACGCATGATGAATTGCATGACCTTTACCGCCCCCATGCCGGGCTCGCCCAGGCCAGGGTTGAACTTGGGCAGCGGATTGGGAACAGGCAACTCGATCTCTTCGGCCATCACGATGATGTTGTTGGGCTCGTCAGCGAAGAACTTGCCGTCCTTGTTCGCCCGGGACTGAGTCACTCCCTCGGGCTCAAGGGTGGCGATCATGTCCCGGAACTCGCTGAAATGGAGCTCCACCACTCCGTCACGGTCGGCCACGCGGTTATGGTGCTCGGTATCAGAGAGCACGCCGAAGGCCCCGTCGATGACATGGTTCTGGATGTAGCGGTCGATCTTGAAGCGTTCCAGCCGAGCGACCGTTCCATGGTAGTGCTCGATGTAGCGGAAGTAGTCCGCCCGGGTAAGACCAGGCCGGCGGCGAGAGACCGCCATCAGCTTCATAGGCACTTCGCACCTCCTTGCAAAAGACCCCGGTTCTCTTGCCCCCAAGATAGGAGCGGGTGATAGCTAACCGCGCTACTATAGGACTATGTATGCATACTAGAGATACTAGAGCACCAAGTCAAGCGGCAGCCTGCCGCACACACCCGCGCCCCCGACCAAGGCCGCGCCCAAGGAGACCTCACCCCAGGCTCGGACGGTTCTCCGGAGCCGTCTGCCCAGGGTCACTAGCCCCGGGCCGGTTTTGAGCCGAAGGGGGCATGGGCGGCGGTGACTCGGCCAGAGATTCCACCAACGCGGCGTAATGCTGCAGCTCCGTCTCCACCTGCAGCCGTCCCGTATACAGGGCCTGCACGGCCAGGAAGACGCAGAGAGTGGTCCACAGCACGTCCCGAGTGGTGTAGCGGTCATCCCAAGAAGCCCGCATGACCACGTTCTCCACCACCCCCAGAAGCCCGAAGGCCAAGAGCTCATCCGCGGCAGGTAGCATCACCCCCGCCTTCTCGCGCATGCGGACCAGGTCTTGCAGCGTGCCCTCGGTCATGTCCCGGTAGGACTGCTGGGCCACCCAGCGCAGAGCGTCGTCCTCTTGCAGAGCCTCGCTACGCACTAGCGACATCAAGTCGGGACTCAAAGCCTGCACTCCGAAGTAGGCATGGACCCGAGCGAGATCCCGGGCAGCCGCGTCAGGTTCTAGAGCCAGCCGGCTCTCGAGGAACCCGCGCATCCAACTCACAAAGACCCCGAAGGACTCCACGAAGACGTCGCGCTTAGAAGGGAAATGGCTGTAAAAGACCGGTGGCGTCACGCCCGCCTCTCGGATGATGTCGGCCACCCGGGTGCGCTTGTATCCGCGACGAGCAAAAAGCCTGGCCGCCGAAGTGAGGATGGCGTGACGCGTCTCTTGGTTCTGCCAGGCGACGAGGTCGACGTGGGGCTTGAGGACCTCTTGCAGCCTGGGAGCGAGTCGAGCTCTTATCTCCCCGAGAGGAAGCCCTTGGGCTTTGAGCCGTTTTATCTCAGCGAGGAGGTCAAGATGGGCTTCGGAATAAACCCCGCGACTGGCCGCGGCCTTTTGGGCTTCAGGAAGCAGTCCCTCGCGCACGTAGAAATAGATGGTCGTGCGAGAGACGCCGGAGGCTTCTTCCAGCTCCTTTATGCTGAGTGGCCGCATGATGGGCGATGATGCCATCGGGGAACGGGCGGCGCAAGGCGGAGGCGGGCGAGACGCGGTACAGGCGGGACTACCAGCGACTCATAGACTCGTCGCAGGTCGGTCTCCCTCTCCTACCGGTGAGTGCCCACCGCCGGATGGGGCGGTTAGGTCCCGACACCAATTTGATGACTTATGCACCGAGAGCCACCACCTGACGGAGGCGGCGGGAGACGCTTTCACCGAGCGCCAGAGAGATAACTCTCCGTCATAGGATCAGGCCAACGTAGACCCCTCCCGGCCCACTATACTGGAAGACCGTGCGCCCCAGACAACACTGTCGCGTCATTTCGCGGAACTAGGATCACAGGAGTCGGACTCATGGAATGCAAACAAGAGAAGAACCTCGCTCGCTGCAACTGCAGCTGGCCCTCCTGCTCGCGCAAGGGCATCTGTTGCGACTGCCTAGCCTACCACCTGCGGAGCCGGGAGCTCCCGGCCTGCGTGTTTCCCGCCGACGCCGAGCGCACCTATGACCGCACTTTCGAACACTTCGTCCGTCTTGTGCAGCAGGGCAAAGTGTAGGGTCGGCAAAGCGCAGCCCAGCGGCTGACCGGAAGCCCTGGAACCCCGTGCGGCTAGGGGCGAGACGGACGCGCTCTGCGGCGACGAACGACCTCTCCAGAGCTGTTCAACCCGCTGCTCCAGGCGGCCCCACCAGCCGCGATGACCACCGAGCCGATGGCCACCATCTCCCACGGGGCGAGGCGCTGCCCTAAGATAGCGAAACCCATGAGCGCAGCGATGGCGGGCTCGATGCTGAGGAGCACCCCGTAGGTCGAGGGCCGCACCCGCTTGATGGCCGCCAGTTCGAGTAGATAAGGGAGAGCCGATGACAGCACCGCCACCGCCAGCCCCAGCAGTACCGCCCGCCCATGGCCCACAAACCGCACCCCCGTGGCTAACCAGGCGGGCGTCAGCAGTATGGCCGCCCCCACCAACATCAGCACCGTCGCCCGCAGGGACCCTATACGACCCACCACCCGCTTGGCAGACAGGATGAAAAGGGCCCAGAACAGCGCGGCAAGTAGCGCAAACACGAGCCCGAGAGGTTGCACGGGCCCGCCGGGGCGGGCGAGCAGAGCCACGCCCGCCCCGGCCAGGATCACCCATACCCCGTCCAGCACTCGCCGGGAGCCCGCCACCGCGACCCCCAGCGGCCCTAAAAACTCCACCGCCACCACGATCCCCACCGGGGCCCGACTGATCGCCTGATAGAAGCTGAAGTTCATGAGTACAAGACTTAGCGTCAGCAGCAGGAGCGGCAGCCGGTCCGCGCGCGCAGGAAGGCGCAACCAGGAGGGGCGGGCAAGAGCCAGCAGAAGGGCCGCGAAGGCAGTCCGCAACCAGACGGCTTCGACCACACCGACGTCGGCGATCACAAGCACAGCCACAGCCGAGCCCGCCTGCATCAGCAGACCGACGACGACCACCAAGGCTATCGCCACGCCCGAGTCGCGCCGGGCCGAGGAGGCAGGGCCCGAACCGGCCGAGGAAGCGGGCCGGGAACCGGCCAGAGGGACGGGAGGGGAGCCCGAGCTGCCGCTGTCACAGCCGCCTACTCGGCCCTTACCGCTAGGGCCTGCTTCCAGGCTGGCTCCAAGTCGGAAGGGTTCGCCGGGGTCTGACTCACTGCGCAGGATCTTCATCAGCGGACAGTACAACTTGCGGTCTTTCTCTACAAACTCGTCAGCGGGCCGAACTAAGACTTCACTTACTGTACAATAGGGCTGACCCCCCGGACTAAAATGAGGTTCTGTTTTGCGCGAATTGTGGAAGACCCCCGCAGGGCGGGGATTCATCATGTTGGCGGTGATGTCGGCGGCGTTCGGCTTTGCCATGAACGCGCACACCAACATCGTCACCAACTACTTCGAGGAAGTTCTCCATTTCTCCGGGCCGCAATTCGGTTACATCACCGCCATCAGAGAAGTCGGGGGCTTCGTCCTCATCTTTCTGACCGCCCTCTTCTACCGCATCTCCCTACAGCGGGTCACAACCGGGGCTCTCGTCATCTTAGCCATCGGCTACATCTTTTTCTCGGCAGCCCATAGCTTCCTCACCGTGATCCCCTGGGTGCTGATCACCAGCTTCGGCTTCCACACCGTGCTCCAGACCCAAGCCTATCTGGGCATGAGCCTGACCACGCAAGACCGCAGCGGCACCATCCTCGGGCGCATGGGCGCCTTCACCCAAGCGGGGACCTTTCTCGCCTACCTGATGATCTTTGTGACTTTCCAGTTCGGCTGGTTGTCCTTCAAGCCCACTTTCGTCATCCTCGGCGCGCTGGCCCTCGTGGCCGCCTTGTCTATCGTCCGCTTTCCCCATCTGGAGGACGGCCGGCCGCGGGAGTCGGCGCCCAAGCGCGAACCCATAGTCTTCAAGCGGGAATACCACTATTACTACTGGCTCAACTTCTTGGATGGGGCCCGCCAGCAGATCTTCTTCTCGTTCGGTCTGTGGGTGCTGGTGAACCGCTTCGGGTTCAAAGTGCCGCAGATCTCTCTGCTGCTCCTCGTCATCACCTTCGCCGGGATGGTCACGGCTCCGTATCTGGGCCGCTGGGTCGACAGGCGCGGAGAGCGCACCACCCTTTCCCTTGTAAACCTCTTCTATGTCGTCGCCCTTGGCGGCTACGCGCTCGCTCCCAATGCCTGGCTCGCCTGTCTCTTCTACCTGATCTACTCGATCATCTCGCCGCTTTCGTTCATCGGAGGCTCCAGCTATTTGCGCAAGATCGCCGTGCCCCAAGACGTGGCTTCCAGTCTGGCCATGGGCGTGACCCTGCTGCACGCCACTGCGATCGTGGTGCCGGTAGTCGCGGGATATATCCTCAACTTCACCGGCTATCAGATCCCCTTCGTCATCGCCTGCGGGTTCGCGCTACTAAACTTCGTAGTCACGCTGCGGCTGGATCCCATGAAGCAGCGCTGCCGAGCCCGTATAGCCCTCGACGAGGCGGCAGGGCGTTTTCCGGCCTCCGCAGAATAGACCCAGACCAAGACCGGGCGGCCAGTTCCTGAGCTTGACTTGCGTTTCCACGCCCGATTAGAATCCGCTCGTCGTCGTTCTCAACGGTCGCCTCCTTCCTACTCATACCCCTCGTTCTGGTCGTGTTTCTTGGCAGCACCGCCTGTTCGGGGGGATCGGGCTTTGCGGGACCTGGTGATACGACTCCAGGAGACAGCTCCACCACCACTTCCGAGACAACAACCAGTACCATCCCGCCTATCAGCAAGTCCATAGGAGCAGACGGAGCGGTCACCCTGGGCGACCTGGCCGCGGACGGCTTCTTGCTTGCTCTGTCTGCGGACGCATATCCCGGCGTGTCAGGTGTCCAAGCCACCCGGGTCGCAGCTAGCTCGGCTCCACCCTTGGAGCACGCGACTCTGCTCGGGGATGGGTACGACATCGACACGGGCGGCGTGGGAAGACTCGACGCCCGCGCGATGCTCACCCTTGCCTATGACCCGATCGCCACGCCCGAACCTATGCTTCTTGCTCTCGCTTATCACAATGGCACCCGCTGGACCTACTTGGCCGCAGAAAGCCTTGACGAAGCCACCGACACCGTGACCTTCCCCCTTTATCGTGACCTTCCCCCTTTATCACTTCTCCTGCTATTACCCTGCCCGATTCAAGAACGAGTTCGAGGCGGCGAAGTACTACGGGGGTCAACTAGCCGCCCGCAAGGTCTTGGGTGACGCAGGGGGCGATGTCAAGTTGGCTTCCCGCGTGGTGGCGAAACTTTTGGCCGACAAGGTGGGGCTCGGCGACAGTGAGTTTGCCAAGGGCACGCTTGCCGATATTGCCGCCGACCAGGACGTGATCAAAGTGGTGGATGAGATCTAGAAAGAAGGATGGAGCGACACCGGTTACACCACGCTCATGGACAAGCTGTGCGGCAAGGTAGCTGACGGCTGGTCGAAGAACGTTCCGGCCTGACGCGCGGGGATGGCGTAATCCTCACCCCGGGGGAGCAGGGCCTCAAACAGATCGGCGACATGCTCAAGGCCACTAAGTCGGGCAGTAAGCTGTTGGGCTACGCTCTGGAAGGCGCCATGAAGGGTATCCGCGAAGAGCTCTTCGACCTGCTGACCGACAACACTGGAGCCCCGGGCAAGGCGCTCAAGCACACCTTGGCCGCCATGCAGAACGCCATTGACGTGTGGACAGAGGACTCGGTAGAGAAGTCGTTCGAGGTCTACGTCAACGGTTCGCCCGGGACCCTCTTCGGCTACGGAGCGGTAGACCCCGGGGACTTCGACGAGGTGTGGGAGAACATGAAGGGGGCTGCCCGGCAACTCTGCCTGGAACGCATGAAGGCCGAGAACGAGGCGCGCGCCGAGGTGGGTGCCCCCTTTGACCCCCGCGCAGGAAGACCTCTACCGCGAAAGGGTCAAGAGAGAGCTGAAGAGCGAGTTCGACCGCTGCATCACGCTCCAGGCAGACATCGAAGCATGCCAGGGAAATCTCGCGCGCATCCTCGAGGAGCCCTGTTTAGCCAGGCTGTTGGACCAGACCTATGTCTCGCTGCGCCTCAAGGACTCGCTCAACGACACTCTCAAGGACCGCCTCGAGCGGTTCAACCACTTGGTCGGGCGGATCTTCCGCGACCTCGACATCACCACCGTCTACCCCGGCCCTCAGCAGCCGGGAGCCCTCGGGGGCCGCATCAGTTCTATGGCCATGGCCGATATGGTCCGCGGCTACTTCACTGAACGCTCCAGAAACAGTAAGCAGCCCGGAGGCGGAAAGCCCGGCTGCCTGGCCCTGATCCACGATGTCGTACCTGGGAGCGCGGTGGACTGGTTGCCCTGGCTGGATGTGCTCCACCGGCCCCCTGCTTAGGGCGGGCCGGGCAAGAGGCGAGCGTAGCCAGGCACTGGCTAAGGGACCGACGACACCCGAGGTCCGGGTAGGCGAGAGGCAGAGGGCACAGTAGGGCATCACGCCTGAGGAGTCACACCCGCAGTCGGTCCTGTGGAGAGTTGACAAAGCCTTTGGTTGCTGGTTAAATGCAATTGGTTATCAACTGCATCTAGCGCAGGCGCAAAAAGGGACGCTTTCGGACCACATGAAAGACTGGCGCTGGACAAATCAACGCAAGGTCATCATGCAGTCCTTGGTCGGCCGCACCGATCACCCCACGGCCGAGGAGCTGTACCACGATCTGCGCAACCAAGGTGCCGAAATCAGCCTTCCCACCGTCTACCGGAACCTCCGGGCCCTAGCACGGGAGGGGGAGGTGCTGGAACTGCGCGGTGCCGGTCCCGACCGCTTTGACCCGGCTACTCATCCGCACTACCACTTTCGCTGCAGCCAGTGCGACAAAGTCTTCGACGTTGACATCCCTTATCGGGCTGAGCTGGACCAGGTCGACCTAGGCCGTGACTTGGTCCAAGTTGGGCACGAGATCATGTGGGTGGGTGTTTGCCCTCTCTGCAGGGGGAAAGATAAGTAGGCAACAAACTCGGCAGCCGTCGAAAGACCAACCAACCAAGGAGGTAAAAGACATGAGGCAGATGACCCAGGAAAGCCTGAAGGCCGCTTTCGCCGGTGAGTCCCAGGCGCACATGCGCTATCTGGCTTTCAGTGAGGCCGCTGAAAGGGAGGGCAAGGCCAACATCGCTCGCCTGTTCCGCGCCATCGCTTACGCCGAGCAGGTGCACGCGACCAACCATCTGCGCGAGCTGGCCGGTATCAAGAACACGGTCGGCAACACCGAAGAGGCCATCGGCGGGGAGACCTTTGAGATCACCGAGATGTATCCAGCCTACGACGCCATAGCCGAGTTGCAGGACGAAGCCGGCGCCAAGCGCTCTATACATTTCGCGCTCGAGGCCGAGAAGATCCACGCCGAGATGTACAAGAAGGCTCATGAAGCCGCCCAGGCCGGCAGGGATCTGGACCTAGCCACCGTGTACATCTGCCCTGTGTGCGGCTACACCGTCGAGGGTGACGCGCCGGAGTACTGCCCGGTGTGCGGCGCTTCGCGGGAGAAGTTCAAGAGTTTCTAGCCCAGAGGCTACAAGTCCAGTAGGCTCGACTGGCGAGGAGCAAGAATGGCAGAGCAGGACAAGGTCTACGTGTGTGACATCTGCGGCCAAGAGGTGAAGGTCATCAAGGCAGGAGCCGGCAGGTTGGTCTGCTGCAACGAGCCAATGCGGCTTGGGAGCTAGTCAGTAGCTAGAGGCCCACTCGAAGCGGTGCTCCGCCGGGACGGTATCGGGTAGCTGACTAACTGAAGATCTGGACAGCAGAGGGCCCGGCGGGCTGATGGAGATAGTGGTCCGCGCGCCCGCGGCTTTGCTGCGGGCGCGCCGCCCTTCCCAGGCCCAGCATCCTCACGCGCCGGGGCACGCTGGGCGGCTCCGCGGTGTTCTCTAACAGGGGCGTAAGCGACAGCTCGCCCCTTCAAAGGGGAAGGTGATGAAACGCTCCTCAGCACCGCGTGCCTGCCGCCGCGGCTCGCAGAACACGAAGCACTACAGGGCAGAGTGGAAGAGCGCCCGCTCTTTCTAGGGGTGAGACGCCCCCAAACCGGGCAATCAACAGGCAATACCAGTGAGGTTGGTCTCAATCTCCGCATCCAGCCGGACCGCTTCCGCCTGCTGCTCATGCGCTTGGGTCACTGCAGAAGCCGGGCACATCCGCGCACCAGCCGGCTTCTTGCTCCCCGCACCTGGCATGGTAGGTGTTGACGATGGTCTGGACTTCTTCAGGGGTGAGCTCTAAGTAGGTCGTCCACCATGCGCCCCCTCTTGCAACCCTCTATGAAAAGCCGCTACCGCAAGTGGTCGCCGGCCTACTCGTTCATATTGAAAGGCGGGTTGGCTGGGCTTGTCCTACCTGGCCGATAGGCGCGGTGCTCAGAGTCCCGGGGTAAGAGATGGACCCAGATCGCTCGACGCGGCCAAAACACCAGCAACGGCCGCAGGAGTCCTCTAGGGTAAGTTTTCCAGAGCCGACAAGGCCGACCCCTTGCACCGGAAGCAGCTTGCCCTGAATCAGCGCTTGGTTTTCCATCACCACGGCGGGCAAACCATCCCTGAGGCCAGCCAAGATCATCCGTACGGGTCGCTACGATCCATGGGTTTGATGGTGCCCGGTTCTTTACTCAAGGAGAACCCCACCTCAAGCGGCTAGCTATCAATCCCCCGGTAATCAGATCACCACTTCAGACTTCGAGATATAAGCGCAGATAGCGTCAAATCTTGGTCATCCCGAAGTCTCAATCCCTTACTAATCAGGTCACCACTTCAGACTTCAACATAGATTCCATGCGCTTGATTGTAAACTTCCTTATGTCTCAATCCCTTACTAATCAGGTCACCACTTCAGACGGTGGGGGCGCTCGTCGCGCTGCGCGACGGAGTATGTTACATTTGTGATATCAGACGGATCCGTGGTACACCCATGCAAGTCGAACAGCTGATCCGTCAAACAGCTGAGCTGGATGGGCGCGCGGTCCGTATTTTTATGGAGCAGGAACCCGGGTCCTCTGGTATCAATACGATCGACCACTATTGTCGTCGCGTTCTGAGCGGTTATGCATTTTATGGAATTCGACCGACGGGGAGCAAGGAGGAGAGGGCGCGTCCCGTCAGTTGTCTCAATCCCTTACTAATCAGGTCAAGTCTTCAGACTGCCAGCCCTGCGAACCCACTCGCAGTGCGGGTTCCTGGCGCACTCTGCGCTAACTGGGTTTCGCTCGGCCTAATTCTACCGCACTTTGGGTCTCGCTTCATGGGATCTCCAACGGCACCTCATACCAAAAGCCCTGCAAAAGCGTTAGTTTTCAAAGTCGATGGCCTCGGCGCTAACCTCCCAGGGTTCTTGGACTCCAGCGAGGTTAGCGAGCCCCACCTGCCATCCTTCCGCCGTGAATTCTTAGCACAGAACCCACTTATTTCGCCACCTCCTTTCCCAAGAAACGAGCAGTCACCCGGTCCTCCCGACACACCCCCGATCCGGTTAGAGTCGTCGCCGCTCGTCTTGTCGAACACCATACTCCGGACTCGTCAAACCTCTTCAAACGCACCTCTCCACTATTACTTTACCCAACCCGAACGCGGTGTTTTTACCTACATGAAGTACTTCGGCCAGCAGAAGCAGAGGCAGGAAAGGACCGACCTCTCCTTCGTAGACCGCTTGGCCTATCAACCCGCCCAGCTTCATCCGACTTTCCTGTCGCTTAGAGTAGCGTTCCCAGTCGAACCACTCAGTGCCATTGCAGCTGAGGCGGACGTGCGCGGCAGCACTCAGTATCTGTCGGAAGTCAAGATTGAGACCCCTACCACAATGGTACCGAGCCAAGTCATCGAACCGCCTGAGCAAAGCCCGGACCAGCACCTCGAATCCGGGCTTCTTGACCAAACTGCCTTCGCTCACCAGGCGACAGGGGGGTGACAAAGCGGACGGCCATTCGCTTACCCGAAAGGTCGGGGTGCATGTGCATCAGGTCCCCGATCGCGAGCATCTCTTGCGGTATCCGCAGCTCAAGGGCAGGACGGCCATAGATGGTGGACCAATCGCCTTGCCTCTTCAAAGTCTGTACCTCTTCTACCTGGAAACGCCCCCGCGCTTTGCCTAGCCCGGTCCTACGTCCCATCCATTCAAACACGTAGACGAAGTAGTTGAGCAGCTGCGTCGCCTGCTGCCCGATCAGCACCAGATCGGTCGCCAGCTGTTCTCCCGGCTCGTAGTCGGTCTTGTGCTCCAGCGGGGGCACCATCACAAAGGGATGCGGAGCGGCGGTGTGCCCTCGCACCCTGCTACCCAGAATGGAGGTCGGCGTATCAAACACGTAGGGATACGGGCAGCCATAGCGAAGACTGCAGCTACCGCAGGCGCGTCGATCGGACTCGTTGACACACACGGCCTGTTTGAAGGCGACGCCGAAGGCTCCGCGAAAGGTGCTGCCTTTATAGGTCGGCAGAGTAAGCGGGGTGACCGCCCTGAGGACAAAGCGCAGCTTGAGAAAGCGGAGAGGAGCAAGAGCAGTCAACAGCTGATCGAGGCTCAAGCCCCACGGGGTGCTGGGCACATCTCCAGCGCTGGGTCGCGTTACCGATTGGGGTTGTGCATCCACGGCCGTTTCTCCCCCAAACTCCTCTGCTGAGCTTTCCGTACAGTACCACCCCGATGGGACACACATGCATCCTGTCACGATCCCCCGCCCGGGTCCGGAGAGTCTGTGAAAAGGTATCAACGACCGGGGCCAAGCCGTAGCTGTCAAATGAAGTGGACCAAGCACACTGCGCAAAGGCCGGATGAGCTTGCTCGCCTGGCCGGACTGCCCCCACACGAAGTGCTGGGGGTGCCGGCCGACGCTGCGCTCCCTGAAATCAAGCGGATATACCGGCGAATGGTCAGGATCGACCACCCGGACTCATCTCACCCCTTCATGAGGAGCTACAACGAAGAGGTCATGAAGCTGCTGAACGAGGCCTACGAGAAGTTGCTGCATTCCCATGGCAGCAAGTGGTCATGAGGGTTGACAGATACGACCGGCATTCCCTCATCGAATGGTTCGATCAGGAGCGTGTCAAGAACGCGAGTGTGGTCGTCGTGGGTGCTGGCGCTGTGGGAAACGAGGCGCTGAAAAACCTGGCTCTGCTGGGCGTAGGTCACATCCAGATCATCGATTTCGACACGATCGAGGAGCACAACCTTACCCGGAGTGTCTTGTTCCGAGAGACCGATGTCGGACTACGCAAAGCAGAAGCAGCCGCAGCCGCCTGCCAGGCGCTCGATCCCAACATCGACGTCCGGTTCTCCTCGGCTGATTACTGGGAAGTGCTGACATTCAGAGAACTTTCCCTAGCCACAGCCGTTTTCAACTGCACCGACAACTTCGAGAGTCGCATCAGGCTGAACCGCCTATGCCTGATGATGGGCACCGACTACTACAACACCGCGGTCGACAGCCGCTTTGTGTCGGTGGAAGTGTTTCCGTTCTCCTCTCAACCCGACGGCGGCTGCGACGAGTGTACGTTGCCGCCGTCGGTGTAATCCTCCATCCGACGACGCTACTCCTGTGGGTTCCTCAAGAAAGTGGCCTATGAGGAGAGGAAGATTCCGACGACCGTCGTCACTTCGACCATGGCTGGCTCCCTCGCTGTGGGTACCATACTAAACAGGCTGAACCACCACCCCGACGCCCCGGGGGAAGCCACTAGGTGGTTCGCCGACACCGTGACCCTCCGCTCTACCGTATCTACCATACAGCGCAACACGGGCTGTGCTGCCTGCGGCTCCATCGATCCGTCGGCACCACACGTCTCGGCCCGGCGTCGGGGGTGCTCCGAAGACATCTGGCCACTCGCTGACTGTGTCGACGCGGGTGGAAAAAAGGTGAGGTTGAGTGAACCAGTCCTGGTCGAGACCAGATGCCGGCTGTGCGGGCGGGTGCAGCGCTATTACGAGTCGGCCCGGCGCTTGACGGAAGCGCTCACCTTCTGCTCCCTCTGCGGCACCCAGTCGAACGAGACGCATTTCGCCGAGTATCTGTCACCGGCGGAATTCTTGGCTCTCTTTCGTGGGGATTTGATCCCCTGCAAGTTCCTAGTGATCGAGGATGGACTCAAACAGACGATCGTGGAAATGGAGGACTGAAGATGGCAGAGCTGGACCTGCTGGTGCGGACGGCCGACAGGGCGCGCAAAGCCGAAGTCACTGTCGATAGCTCTCAGACAGGTGCTGAGAACAGCCAACCTACGATAACTAACTGGGCTTTGCCCCGGGATGTCGACTACACCATCGTGAACGTTTCCAAGAACCCTCCGGTCACGCTTGACCTGTCCAGCTCCCTGGCCAAAGCCGGGGTGGGACCAGGGGATACGCTCGAAATTCAGCCGGTCCTGGTCGCCGGGGGCAGATGATGGCGGGCGACGTGCGAGTCCTGAGAAAACAAGAAGACCTGGCAAAGCTGAAAGAGCTTCAACTGAAGACCAACTCGAGGATCAAGGTCGTCAGCGTCGAAGGGGAGCCGCCGCGCAGGATAATCTGCCGTATCCAGATCCCTACAGCCGTCGACCGCAACTACCCCAATCACAAGACCGGTGTCAGCGAGGTTCTGATCGAGCTACCTGTGGATTATCCACTCCAGCCACCGAGGGTCACCTTCGCGACCCCGATCTGGAACCCGAATGTCTACACGAGCGGCTGCGTGGTGCTTCAAGAAGCTTAAGACCCAGCCCGGTCTTTTCCCGACCGTCGTCGTCAACACTCTGCTGATAGAGCCACAGAAACCCAAGATGGTGTGGAAGACGCTGAGGTGAAGAAGCCGAGCGAAGAGCCAGGACAGTGAAATTGCGGTGGGTCGAAAAAGAACCGGAGGCTTGCCCTAGGCTGCTGGCGGACCTAGTTTCGGCTCTCGACGCTTGTTCTGCTGTGAATCTGGTCGCGAACCTCGGGGTCGGCATCCACGTCTATGTAGCCCTGTCTTGCCTGGACGCCGTTTTCCGGCACACAAGCTCCAGTCGTCGCGAGGTAGGAGGACTGCTCTTGGGCTATGCCTTCGAGGGAACAAGGCCGACCGGCAATGCTGACGTGGTCACCCGTTCTTGGGAACTTTTCTAAGCGAGACCGACGGAGCTACCCAGAAGGCGTTCTTTGGTCACCCGTATTCGGTCGGCTGGGTCATCGACCCGTTCCGGCACGAGCAGGCGGTCTTCATCGGCGGCGAGTGCCACCGTTACGGCCTGCCGCCGGTACTGCTGCCCGACAATCTTGTTCGCAGAGTGGCGTCGCTGCGTTAGAGTGGTGATGGATGGACTTTCTCGACGGTCCTGTACTGCGGTGCGCCTGGACCGCAGGAGATGTTGTCGACGTCGAGGGGCAGTATGGTTTGATTGATTTCTTCTAATTTGCTCACCTATTGTTGATACT